>Ga0208668_1000161_pt1 | contig 16960 bp, 17 predicted proteins | sample 18_taG_FD_184093 | JGI IMG/M metagenome (GOLD analysis project Ga0208668, IMG submission 184093) | Marine viral communities from the Subarctic Pacific Ocean - 18_ETSP_OMZAT15316 metaG (SPAdes) (version 2) | ecosystem: Environmental > Aquatic > Marine > Oceanic | place: Pacific Ocean | collected...
TCTTTTGTTTCAGCCATATTATTTCTCCTTAACTAATTGCGTCTATGTAACTTACATAAGCTGCACACGAATCTGCAGTTCCTGCTTGTACTCTTAATAAATCCGTGCTTTGAATGACAACTTTTGCTCCGCCTTGAATAAGCTCTACACTAGATTTTGGTGCAATGCTTAAATCGTCAGCCAAGTAAACAATTGACGCTGTAGTTCCTGCTCCTGCTACATCAATCCAACAGTCAACTGTGATGGCGGATGAAGTGATATTCGTCAGGCGAATACCAATGATCGCATCATCAGAATTGGATGTAATCAATGTATGTGCAGAATTTGTAACTTGCGATTTATATGCTTTTTCAAAATCTTGAGCCACTTTTTATTCTCCTTTTTTTTTATAGTTTAAAGTGCAACTGCCATCGCAATTGCAAATCCTTGTGTTGCTCCACTTGAAGTACCGGATGAAGCTGCCGTTAATCTTCCTTGTGCATCAACTGTGATGCTGGAATTAGTGTATGATCCTGCTGAAACGGCTGTGTTTGCTATATTCAATGTCGCAGCACCACTCGTTGCTCCGCCACTTAAACCTGTTCCTGCTACGACAGATGTAATGTCACCTGTAGTCGGTGTCGCCCAAGCTGGATTTGCTCCTCCGCCTCCGGTAGTCAAGACATCGCCAGAAGTACCTGCCGATAATCTAGTTGGTGCTCCTGAAGCTCCGTAATAAAGTATGTCTCCTTGCGTACCGTCCTCGAGCTTGGCTAGGGTAACAGCGTTTGCCGCTATCGTAACGGCTCCAGCATTGGTCATTGTTACATCACTTGACAGTGATGCAGCAGTAAATCCTGTGCCATCTCCAATTAAAATTTCTGTTGTAGCAAGTGCGAGATCGGATGGTACTCCACTGGAGTTGGCGTTTCTTACCTTAATGGTATTAGCAGCCATATCAGCGAGTTCGGCATTTAAAATGCCACCATCTTTTATGGTTATGTCTCCTGCTGAAGCTGCAAAATTATCTGAACTGAAACTTGCTGCTCCTTTTTGACTTGTTGAAGAATCCTGTATGGCTATTGTAACAGAGCCACTCGTTCCGCCACCTGTAATCGGTGAAGTAACGCCTACTCCAGTTATATCGCCTGTTGTCGGAGTTGCCCACGCAGGGTTAGCTCCAGATCCTCCAGAAGTTAAAACATCTCCTGATGATGATGCAGCAGCTAGTCGTGTCGGTGCGCCACTTGCAGCATAATATAAAATATCGCCTTGCGTTCCATCTTCTAATTTTGCCAATGTTACTGCGTTGTCGGCAATCGTAACTGCTCCTGCGTTTGTCATCGTGACATCACTAGACAGACTTGCTGCCGTGAAGCCAGTTCCATCCCCGATCATTATTTCGGTAGTCGCCAATGCCAGGTCAGAAGGAACTCCTGAAGAGTTTGCATTCCTTACCTTGACTGTGTTGGCTGCCATATCGCCTAGCTCTGCGTTTGCAATCCCTGCATCTTTAATACTAATTGCGCCAGATGAGGCAGAAAAATTATCTGATGAAAATGAAGCTACACCTTTTGCCGATGTACTTGCGTCATCACCTGCGACAGTCAGGGTTTGTCCTGAAGCCGTTGTTGTAATTCCGCTTCCACCTGCGATGTCGAATGATTGTGAATCCAGGTCAACGGATGATGATCCTGAATCACCTTCAAAGTCGAGATCCTGGTGCGTAACTGTATTGGCAACCGTAGCTTTTTTCAGAGCTGAATCAGTCGCATCCCATATCAGCATATAGTCATTAGCTGAATCTATGCTTGTGATCGTTGTTTTCGCACTTACGGTTGTTGCCGGAATGTTGGAAGTCGCAATGTTCGTGTAAGGAGATCCCAGATAAACATCGACTGTCGCATCGGAAGCCGAGATTGATCCAGAATCAAAAGTAAAATTAATTGTCGTATTCGTTGAAAAACTTGATGAAGCTATAAATCCGTAAATGGTTCCAGTATTAGATCCTACAACCTTGCACCGCCTGTTTGCGTGATGTGCCGTTGTGACATCGGTAGAAGCCACTGTTACAGCCGTTGCACTGGAATAGGTGAAAGTACAAGCTCCGTCTCCGTCTCCTACGATGAACCACTCCTTGTCATTCAGATAAGTTCTTAAATCAGATAATTCATTCCTGATGGCGTTGTTGACCGTGCTTGGAGGACACCCTTCGGCAATGTTGATCGAATTGATCGTACTATTGCTGTCGGCTGTGGTGCTGTAATTTGATACTGTCATTATTGTAATTCCTTATATTTCTTTTGTGTTTGTTCCTTATCTTCTACCAATGCTCCCTCTTTAGCTAATGGTGAAAGCAATAATCTCCAATTTCTTTGATAAGCAGGAGTATTTGCCAGTCTAACCATAATATCTATTGAATTAGGAGAAGTAATAATTTGTCCTAGTTTATCCCAATCTTTATTTGCAACTAAAGTATCAAACCAAGCAAAAGGAGTTCCAAGATTTAATTTACCAAGTTTTGATCCCATACCTTCACTTGTTTGAAGTGCTTTAGCTGTAATGGACTCTCCACCTGAATATTTGGAGGTTGCCTCCATTGTATCAATGAATGCCTTAAAACCTTTAATGACTTTATTCGGATCTTTTCCTTGTGCGTTAGCCACTCCTCTTAAAATAGCTTCAATTTGTTTTTGTTTGTTGCTAGTTCCATAAAAGGCATTTTTAATTGCACCACCCATACTTTCGCTAATTTTAACTTTGCCCAAAACTTCACTAAATAATGTCTGTGCCACTTTAGGAAATAATTTTTTATCAATTTTATTTAACTGCTTTGCAAGTGAACTAACTGAAACATAATCGTTCTTTCCTAACAAAACTTTTTCAAGCAAACCCATTGTTGCTTCTTTTCCTCTAATATCCAAAGCTGCATCTAAAGGAGCAACCAGTCTATTGAAAAGTTTTTGATAAACTTTATTTCCTTGTTCATAGCCGTCAATTTGCTTTAAAGCTACATCTACATAACCTTTGATCTCTTGAAGATAACCTGCTTCTTTTGGATTGGTAATTTTAAATCCTTTAATATCCTTGAACAAACCTTGTGATAACGCTTGTAATGCTATTTGATCCTTGCCCTTTATTTCATTAGCCATACGAACTAGAGCTTTAGATTTGCTTGATTCTATGCTTGTGGATTTAGATAATTTAATTAATGTTTCATACACATCATTGGTTGCTTGTGTTCCCACAAGAGAGGCATCAAAATTTTTATAACCTGTTTTTCTTGCGTGAGCATTAATCTTTTTCATCAAGCCATCTCTTGCCTTTTGAATGCTCTGCACCATATTTTCAGTAACATCAAGGTATCGGAGATTTCCTGCACCAAAAAAATCATTAACAAATTGTTCTGATTTTTCTGAAAGAACTAATTGCCTGTTATTCAATCCTAAAAAGTATTTTTTTCCTTTGTCCGATTGAGCAACAAGTTTTGCCAATTTAATTAAAGATTTATCGCCTGTTGCCTGTGCAAGAGCTTCCACTCCCAATAAAGGAATGTTATTCTCTTTGGCAAACTGCATTAATTGTTTTGCATCTTTAATTTTACCTTGTTGCAAAGCATACTTAACGCTGTCATTGAACTGGTTAATGATTTTAGGATTTCTTACTCCTGCTGCCAAAGTTAGGGCAAAATCAAGTCCTAACGATCCAACCAAAGCGTGTGTTTCATCAATGCCAATTGCCTTGAGTGCTTCATTAACACCACCTGCAAAACCACTTATTCTCGATGCTGTTTTGCCAAATGGAAATCCCATACCAAACCATTCAGCAGGTGTAGATAAAATCTCTCCTGCCTTCGTTTCGTATTCATTTGTTGGCATTCCAAGTGCTTCATTAACAGCATTATAGTATTGGTTTTTCCATTCAGGACTATTAGGGTAAATGCCTTTCTCTAATAATCCCATTTTAATTTCATTTTGTTTTCCTTGCGAGAGTATTCCTTCTTGTGCTTTAAATGCAGTTCCTTGTGTTGGACTTTGAAAAAATGACTTTGCTTCTGAATAACTTGGCAAAAAAGGAATATCTATATGCTTTGCTTGTTGGTCAGGATGCGCTAATCCTAACTGTTTAGATGCAAAATTTTTACCCATACTTAAAAGATTAATAAGACTCTCCGGCATCGAGGGTACAGTTGATATTGCTGAAGTTCCTGCTTCTTTTACAAGCCTCCCTGCATCCGAAACATAATCTCCTGCTGTTTCAGTAATGGCACTGAACTTGCTTTGTTTTTTTTCAGTGGTAAAACCATCTGAATCAACATTTTCATTTTTTTTCTTTTTCCTTGTAGTTGTTAATTCACTCATTGATTATGCCTCAATGTATAAAAAATGTTCTTTGCCATCAATGACAATTGTAAATTCTAATGTTCCATCATCAGCAACACCAGTATATTTAGCTTTAGGATATTTGCTTAAAGTTTCTTCAATCTTTTTTGTACTATCCACATATTCTATATCGTTTTCTTTGTAGAATGCTTTTATTTCGTCTTTAATGTCTCCAGTAAATAATTGATTCTCTTTTCTAAATTTTTCTTTTTCTTTATTCCAAGCTAATTCTAAAGCATAACCAGAAAGAGGTTTTTCTCCTCTTGCTTTTCTTTCTTCGCTAATTGCATATTGTTCACTTAAAAAAGTTTGTAATAAATTGTTTTCATCTATTGTTCTATTATTCATTGATCTTGCCATATTGATAATCAATTGATTACCAAGAGGGCTATTGCCTATGTTGGCAGAGATTTTCATAAAGTATGCCATCTCTCTGTCGGATACAGCACCTTTGGTTTTTTGAACTTGTTGCATAACAAATCGACCTGCAACAGAATTTAATGCTTGTGTAGCACCCATATTGGCTAAATCTAAACCAGATAAATCAAGTCCTAGACTATCTGCCCATCCTTGAATATCAGATAACAATTCTGATGTTTTTCCTGTTTTTGCCAATTCAGATAATTGTTCAAATCTATTCAATGCTTGATTATCAATATCTGCTGCTGATGAAATATTGCCAATATTAGTTATAGTTTGACTAAAATCCTTACCTCTTCCTTCAAAAAAATCTTCTGTTCCTTTACCTTCAGCTTCCACAGTAACATTAGAAGTAACATTAGTGCCACCTGAAGTTATCATCTCTGGTTTTCTTTTATTTATGTTAAATCTAACAGGAGCATCTGGAGGTAATCCCCATTTTGCTTTTTCAGCAGCATCCATAGGTCTGTATGTATCTGTGGTTTTTCCTGATGGCTGATAATTCTTATAGATTTGACTTTGAACTAAAAGATTGTTCATTAATTCTTGTCTTTCAGCAAGAGCTTTGGCATCTGCTGCTGTTTCAGCTTCGCCTGATCTTTTTGTTCCTAATGCGAGTACCTGACTAAAGGGAACTGGAACATCCGAATAGCCACTACCCTCTAAAAGACCTTGTGCCATTCCCTGTCCTTTAGGGGATACAATGTAGTTCAGCAGGTTTGATCTCCAGTTCGGAGGTGTGTCCACCGCACTGGTTTTATTTCCTGTTGTGATCGGAGACGGAGGCATTCCACTTTTTTTGCCTGTCGCTTGATCGGAATATGATCCACCCAATTGATTAAATAACTTATTTCTAAAAAAAGGACTGCTTATTTCCCTTGTTTGAAATGGAGCTGTGTTTAAAGCACTAAAATTTGGATTTAATCTGGATACTCCTTGCATAAAAGAGTTTTGAAGAACAGGAGCTGTTCCTCCTTTATTAAAGTCAACAGTTGTATCAAAACCATAAAGCACTTCATCTTGTGGCGATCTGCCACCATACAAGTCTGTGCCTCTGCTTTTCTTTAACTGATCTAAATAAAAATTTGCCATTACGCAAATGCTCCCAGAAGTCCGCCACCGATTGCACCAAGACCTAGATTTTGTCCTGGAGTAATTAAGTTAGCCAAGTTAGCTCCTTCCATCGCACTGCCAAGCAGTCCGCCTAATTGATTTCTAAAGACAGGCTTGGTTGTTGCCGTTGTCTGTGGAGCGGAAGCTCCTATTGATGCCAGGTATTCCCTTAACTTGTAATACGGTTTTTGCTGTTCAAAATCAAAACGAGCCATAGCATCCTGTATCTTAGCCATTTCCATAGCCTCTTTGGTCTGACCAACTCCGCCCAGTGCCTGTATGTCCTGGTAGTCGGCTGCCGCCAATTGTGGAGCAAGTTGCGTTGCTTGGAACATCTTGTCTCGTTCAGCTTGAAAGTTTGGTGCATAGACCTTGTTTGCCAAGTCACCTAACTCTCTAGCCAATACTGATTGATTCGCTGCCGATCCCAACCTTCCCGCTTTTGAGAATTGTGATTGAACGCCTGAAGTAACGTCTCCAGCCATTTGTTCGTAGAGTTGGCTTAAATATGGGTTGCTGCTTGGATCTAAATAGTTTCCTTGTAAAATCTTATTAATCTCGCCCTGTGAACTCGCCAGAAGAGGGTTGTTTAATGATCTTGCACTCGCCAGGTTCAAGGCTGCCGTTGTCTCAGGTGCGAAATCAGTGTAAGTCTGGCTTGGGAAGTAGTTAGGCGTGGTTGACTGAAATAAATCTTGTGCCTGACCAACCGCTTCGGTTAAATAAGGTTTTACAAATTCAGACGGCTCTGTAGCTGTCGTAGTTGTTATGTTCTGGGGATTACTGCCCTTTGACATTATAGCTCCTTAGTAAATAAATAAATTTTTTGTTCATATCCTTTTAATTTTCTTGTCCATCCCTTGCGACCTGCGACTTCTATCGCATCGCATTGGTTGTCCTTTGCAAATTGTTCAATTTCTTTTTGTATCGGCTCCAGCCAATTGTTCATATTTTCTCCTCCTGCAAGAAAATATCGTAGTATCTTTTTTTGAGGATACTGGGCGACTTCCGTCACTACAGCACTCTCCACCCTGTCCTCCCAACTGATGAACAGTTGGAATCTGGTTTCCATCAAGCCGTCTAAAATGTCCTGTGCCTTGTAACAGTCATCAAGAGCTTTTTTTATTAGCGGCTCAACCTCGTTCCAAATGATGAATAAGTCCTCTGGCGGTACTTTTACGATCATCCAAAAATGACATAACCGAAAGTCTGGTCAGTGTTGGCTGAACTTGAATGCGTCAGCGTGGCTGATCCTTCAATCCTGGCTGACACATATAAGTTTGCGTAAGCCGTTGAAGCATTAGCCGTAGTAGGCATAAAAAGAATGACAGATCCACTTCCAATTCTCTCATCCGTGAGAACGGTTGTCGTGGCACTAGCCGTCAATGTTGCTGATCCCGTGCTGTTGACCTTTCCTGCGATGGTGTTGTTCAATGCAAGGGATATCATCCTTAAATGCACTGACTGGTCAGGTACGGACAGTGGCACTGTCTTATAGGAACTTGTCGCCACTATCTTTTTCCTTCCGGTTTAGCTTCAACTTGCACACCGGACAGAGTTGTAAAATTACCTGAAGCAATGACTCTTATGCGGTGATACCTGCTCGTTGATCGAAGAGGACAGTCACCGTTGTTTGATCTTTCACTCACAGCCGTTCCAACCGTCACTGCGTCAGCTTGGGAGGAACGAGTGATGGGCGTTGCCGTCACAGTTCCAGAATATCCGTTCACATCGACAATGGGCGTACAGTTGATGAGGGTGCTTCTCTTTCCTTCCGCACCTTCAAATTCCTTTGTGTCAATGGTCGCATCGACATTAGTTCCACTGAACTTGCCGAACTTGTGCGAGGAATTGAATCCACTCAGACCAATCAAGCCGTCTAACCAGCGATACGAGTCCAAACTGTAAGGAAGCGTGTCAATGGAAGATGAAATTTCATCGAGAGCTTCAAGCGTGAACGCCTCTTGTGCTGAAGTGCCTAAGTATTCTAAATCAATACTTGCCGTACTCCATTTATTAACCGCATAGTTAAAGACTAATAATTTATTGTTTAATGAACTTGCTCCAGTCGCACCATCTCCTCGATACGACCAAACAACCAAGCTGTTATTCGGATCGATTGCGGATGTGATGCCGTCAATGTTTGTTAAAAGATCGCTATAAAAGAAATCATCTATCTTGCCGTTTCCAATTGGCTCTAGCTGCTGTCCGCCTGTCAGTTTATAAAAACCGTCATCAGCCAGGAAGAAAATCATATTGCCGAATGAGGCAACTGAACGAGGAGCAAATGCTCCAATGTTGTCTGCGATCTTATTAAAGGTAAAGATCAATGGAGATCCTGTATAATCCGCCCTGTAAATTGCTCTTTCAAAAAAGATGGTTGCAAAATCCTCACCACCGACAACCGCTTGAATTTTTCCGTGAGTTCCAGGTATCGTCTGATAACCGGATTGAGTTGCCGTACTCGCAGTCCAGTCGGAGCTGTCATTAAGTGCTGACCATTTTACCCGTTGAAAATTCGTTGTGAATTTTTGCAGTTTGTGTGTTTCCGATCCGCCTGTAGCCGATAATGTAATGGCAGTTCCTGCCACTGCATTAGCGTTGGTTGTAGCCAGTTTGATCGTGTCAGCGTCAACCTTGATGACGTAATAAGTGTCGCCATCCGTAAGATTCGTAAGTGCCGTATTTCCGTTCCTGTCATAGACAACCGTGTTTCCAGTCGCCCATCCGTGAGCAGTGATCGTTATTTCATTGCTTGAAATAGCATTAGAATCAAAATCTTCTGCCGTTTCAATTTCCTTCGTGTACCCTGCAAAGACAAAATCTCGAACCGTGCAGATATACTTTGCGTGTATGGTGCTGATGAGGTCTGCGAACAAGCTGCTCGAAGTTTCATCATAATACTGAATCGGATCTGCGTAATTGGTCGCTATGACCCTGCTTCCAAACTGCGTGAATGACCAGAAATCCCGGTCATTCTCCGTTGTGGAGTTTGAGTAGTTTCCTGATTTTGACTTGTCATTGAACGTCTGCGTAGAATCATACTGATACAGTTTTGTCGTGTCACCCGCATAGTTGGTTGATCCTGTAGAGGAAAACGCTGTGAACAGTCCTACGGCAGTCGTTCCTAAAGCGTTGGTGCTTCTCTCGGCAAAATTGGGAAATCCCCTGTAGCCTACTTTGGCAGGGATGACTCCATCCACCTTGATAGCACCTTGATTTTTATAAGTCGGAAGATCGGCAAATAATTCACCAAACTCAATCATTTACACCACCATTTTAGCTGACATATTCAAAGGCGCACCGGATGTCCTTCCTTGTGAAGATGACAGGTTGGCGGATTTAACTCCCTCCTTGTACAATCCCGCCCAGACTGGCAGTCTTTCATCCTGCATCAGAAATGGTGCGGATTCAGCCAGTGATCCGTATAAATACAGATCAGGATAATTCGTTAAAATATCATTCGATGTATTAGAACTTGATAAGGCAGTTAATTTTTTAAATATTCCTAATTCTAAAACATTAGCTGCATCAGGTTTAAATCCTAAATAAATTTTTGTTCCTACAATAGTGTAGTATCGTGGCGTTCCAGCTCCTTCTCCCGCATTGAACACCCTGAACAAGTCAGGCGGAGACATATAATCCAGATAGGTGTAAGGGTTGGACTGCCAGGTGACAAATCTCATCTCCAGATAGCCGGTAGGCAGATCATAGCTTTGAGTGCCTGACACGGTAGTGGTTGAAACATCATCAGATTCCATCTCCCTCACCCTTAAATCCCTTGCGTGTCGTGCTTCCGCCAAGTCAATGAACGTGTCAATGTTGTCCGTGAGGTCTGACCTGTTCAAATAGTTGGCAATCTCCGTTTTAAGATTTGCGTAGGTGTCTAACGCCATTATATGTTTCCTTGATAAATTCTAAAATATCTGTTGTCTGGATCATTGATCCATTTTTTAAATCGTGGCTTGTCCAAAATTCTTCCTGCGTTGCTCATAATTCCTTGTTGAGCCAGTTGCTGAACGACAATTAAGGGAATGGAGGCAACCTTAGTCATTCCTGCGTGTTTTCCCAACTCGCCTCTCATCCTCAACGCCTGGTTGCCTAAATTGGATTCTTTTTTATTTTCCTCCAAAATGGGTTCCACATCCTGAATGTCCTCAAAATGATACTTGTTTTCTGACTCGTCAATGTGCATTCGAGTTTTTAAAGTTGATTTGCTTTTTAGCTCGTCAATCCACAATTTTTTTGTCATAATTAAATAAGTTCAGTTGCGAACAGACTTCCTGAAACTGATGCTTCCCTGATGGCTGCGATCTTGTCGCCACCGTTCACCTGCACATAAATAACCGTGTCTTTAGGCAGAAATGACAGGCTTGTCGTAGCTACAGGAACACTCGCAATATGAAAGTGACAACCTGCGGTTTTTGCACACAACATCACAACACTTGTGGTGCTTCCAAAAGCGGATGATGACGCTACTGAAGAATCAGTAAAGTCAACCTTGTGTGTCGTGCCGGGTCTGCCGTGAAATGTTTGTGGCATAATTGATCCTATCTTCTAATGACAAAAGTTATGATGCACTCACAAGCTGTGGAAGATCCACCGTCAGTAATCATTTCAATCGCCTGACCTTCAGCGACATAGTTGGCTCCTGAAGGAGTTGCTGAATCAACGTCTCCTGCTGCCGAACCTGATTGTGTCACTGTGATGCCACCGCCTGTCACTGCCGTTCCTGCAAGTTCAAATGAAAGTGCAGCGTCAGCAGATGTTATCGCATTCTTGATTGAAGAATAAATTTTAATAATTTTGCCTTCATCCGGTGCTACTATAAATGTGCTTCCTGACGAACTTATGTCCGTGATTTTTCCTGATAGGAAATAATCGTTTAATGTTCTCATTGTTTTTTTCCTTTTATCGTTCCGATGTTTTCACATCTTCAATAAAAAAGAGGGGAACTAATTTCCCCTCCTTAGATTGTAAATTAAAGTTACGCTGTTAGATTGAAGATTCCGTAAGAAGCGTTAGGATTCTTTGCTTCCAAAGTCCATTCCGCTAATAGTAATCTCTTATCTGAATCGCCAGTTTTACCAAGAATTGCAGTTTGGAAATTTCTTAGATAAGAAATACCCCAGTATTCCATATCAAGAATGTCCACTCTGTCTGATTTTTGGTGTCTGTCAGGCACGAACGATACCTCGCTAAAATCACTAATATAAACATCAACCGCACCAATGACTCTTTTGTCATCAATGTTCTTGAATGATGTTGCGATTCCGTTGAAGCCGGATGCGATTTGCTTGTGACTTGCCGTCATAAGAACCACATCAGGGTTTCCGCCCAGATCATAACTTTTCTTCAAACCTGCTTTAAGCAGACTTTCAGTATATGTACGATCCGTGCCACCTGCCGGTGCTGTGCCTCCAGTTCCTACCGGATCGGCACTCAAGCCGCCATCAGAAAAGTTTGCTGCAGCCGTTCCAGTACCAGGAATGTTTCCACCATAATAAGTTGAAACTGATCCTGATTCTCTAGCTGTTCCAGATGATCCTGCAACTTTTGCATTATCAACTGCGAGATTAGAATATTCTATATCCCGTTTTAATTCTTTACCGACTTTTGCTAATTGGTATGCAAGTTCGTCTCCTCTTCCTGCATTCTTAACAACTTCGTCAGTTCCAGATACACCAACAGCTTTTGCGGTGATCTGTAAGTAGTTAGAAAGTCTAACGGTTGCACTTCTAGAATCTAGAGTGTAATCGTTTCCTTCAATTTGTGCATTAGCTGCCGCAGCCTCTAAAGCATCGATTTGCCACTCGTGGTTAGTTTGCGTGGCAACTCCTTTTCCTGCGTTGGAAATAAAAGGGGTTTCAACAGGTGAAATATTGTAAATAACATCTGCTAAATCTTCTCTTACACCAACTCTGGAATAGGTTTCTGTGGTGTTACTTGGTACACCCATACTTTACTCCTATTTGTTAAAGAGCATCTCCTTGAATACATCCTTTGCATCATTGATATGCCCAGATTTTTTCAGTTTATTCATTCTCTTATCAAGGTTTTGCTTTTCAACGGATTCTTCCCTGATGTTGGCAGCGTTGGAGCTGACAATTCTGGGAGCCTTGTTCACTTTCTTTCCTGACAATTTTGTTTTTTTGAGCTGGTTATAGCGGTAGGCATCTGCCAGTAGCAAGACTGCCCGATGGTCAACCATCATAGCGATCTCTTGATCCGTATATCCATTCTCTTTCGCAAAATTCGTCAGTCTTTTAACGAACTCAGGACTCTTGTTCTTGTCTGCGTAGACTGGGAGTTTTTCAGCCAGGATCTTTCGTTCCTTCGTAAGATAGTCAGAATAGACTTTCTCCTGCTCGGATCGTTGCTCTTGGTGAATACGCATTTGTTCTTGCTGTGCAAGTTGCAATGCCTCTTTACGCTTGTCTGAATCCGCCTTTTTTTTAACATACTCGGCTGGATCGTCTTGATACAAGGTTTCCCAATCAATCTTCTCCTCTTGCTGCAACTGCTTGGAAAGGTGATCCAATTGCGTTGCATATTGATTTCGAGAACTTTTGACTGCTTCCAACTCTTTCTTTAAGTCACCCTGCATTGATTCAACATCCTTGCGTTGATTACTTAAATCCATCGTCTTTTTGGTATAGTCCGATTCCCTTGAGTAGCCTTTCATTAATTCCGTGAGATTAACTTTTTGATTGATACCATTTACAGTAACATCATAAAGCGTCTCTTCATTTTCTGATGAGGCTTCTTCGTTATCTACTATCTCTTCTTCACTTACATCCAAATCATCTAGTAAGGGATCATCGTTGTCTTTAATCTCTTTTTTAAGATCGACTTTCTCTTCTTCCGATTTTTCTGTTCCAAGCTCTTCATCGTTCCTTGCAGTCTCTTCTTTATTCAATAGGGTTGCGATTGCTTGTGCTGTTTCATTCTTTGCGTCATAGGATGGTTTTGAAACAGCAGATTCCTTTGTCGCAGGTGTGTCTGCCATTGTAACTCCTTTTATTTTTTATTGATCTGCTTGGAGGCGAGTTTGCCTGTTTCCATAACGGATCGCAGTTGCACCAGAAGGACATTGAGCATCTTTTTCATCATATAGATTCTCTCCCTGCCTTCAGTGTCTCTTACAGGCGAGTTCACCCATTCTAGGTCTAACCCTCCTGAAACTTTTTGTACTGCCTCCACGAATATTTCATCTTCGAGTATCGCTTTGGCTCTAAATCCTCTTTTTTGTTCTTTTTCTAATTCCATTAAAATCTTGACCATCCTGATCGTTCAACAGCAGTCTGGTATGCTTCTCTGTTTTGATCTCTATGAGCTTGTGCCATCGCCCTATCTGATTCTCTTTGTGCTTGTCTGTCTTGAGCTGTATCTCCTTGTCGCTGTGAAGAAGTTAAAATTGGTGCTTGGCTTAAACCTGATTCCTGTATCACCCTGTCAATTTCTGCTGCCTGTGCCTGTGGCGTGTCGGCAGTAACAAAAGATGTTACTGGCTGTGTTCCAATTAATCCTTGACCAATGGGAATGTCCTGCATCGTAGTCGTGCTTGTTGAAGGAGCAAACACTTCTTTAGCAATTAAATTCTTAATGATGTTTTCTATTTTCGCTTGTGTGTTGCCACGCATTCCAAGACGCATATCAAATTGCTTACCTACAGCAGATCCAATGTTGGTCGGATCAAAATATTCAATTCCATCTTTTGTGGACATCCATCCCCTGCTGCGAAGATTGTCCAAATATTCTTCGGCAGTCATCGCTTCCATTTCTTCCTGGCTTGGAATGTAGAGTTTGTTTTCCTCTTCCAGTCTTTTTTCATAATCACTCTGCTCCCTCTCGGAATAGGATGATTCTCCGAATGTTTCAATCGGTTGGCATATTCCGTCAACCAGCATATAACCTTCCCTGCAAGGATCTGCCGGTGTATCTTCAACAGAAAAATCTATTTGAGGATTTGGAAACAAGGCTGAAGGATCTAAATCTCCTGCTAATTCCTGCTGCGTTCTGATGTCAAAAATGGGATTGCGAAATTGACCTGCTGTATTTACATTGGGCGATGAAGCATAGTTACCACCAAGATAATTGCTGATGATGCCCTGTGCTTCTGATCCCTGCATAAACGGAGTGAACGCCATTAGTTGTATCTCTCGTTGACCATCGCTGAATCAATGATCTTGGTCGCCAGTTTTTCCTTTTCCATTTCCTTGCCTTGTTCCTGTTTGATGATGTCGGTTGCCAGTTTCTGCTGATCCAGGTTTAATTTTTCCGCCTTGAACATTTCATCGGCTTTTTGCTTTTGTTGTTTCAATTGTATGTCCGCCTGATTCTTTGCGGCTCTCATTTCAATGTCCTTTGCCGCCAGTTGAATTGCGGGATCTTGCTGTTTCGGCTTGGGCGGTTGAGGAGGTTGCTGTGCAGGGTTGACGAAGAATTGACTCGCATCCTTATATCCACTGTTTTGTAAATAATTTTCTAAAGTGTTGTAGATATTTTGTGGAGTCACTAATCCCAGTCCACCTGCCTGTAGCAACTTTTCCTGAACGCTTAACACCTTTTGCAAGACATCAAGCCTCTGGTCTTGATTGCCGGTTCCCAGTCCAACCTGCACGGTGCAGTCATAACGATTCACCCATTCTCTTGGATCAATCGAAACGAACTTGCCACGCAGTTTGATTATTCTTTCCCTGTCCTGGTATTCACAGACCACAGAAAGAATATTCTTGAATAAGTCCTTAACGCCTTCAGCAAAACTTCTTGCAATCAACTCAATGCGTTGCGTGGAGCTTTGCATCATTTGATTGACTGATTGTGCCGTTGTGTGACTTTTATTAATAGTGTCAGGATTCAATCCCATCAGTTGATTCGGAACGCCTGACCGCTTCTCCTTCAACTGGTCGATCTTCTGCATCATTGCCAAACCTTCGTTCAGGAAGTTTGGCGTTTGCAACGCTGTCACTGCGTTAGGCGATTTCACTCGCACTATGCTTCCAGGTCGAGTAGTTAATAAATCATCCAGATTAGCCTGACCATCGACTACAACCGTTCTGGCTGAATTTTGCATATACATATTATCGAGAGTCTGCCTCATAATGGAGGTACTCATCAACTGAACGTCTGCCAACAGGTCGTACATTGACAATCCGAAGAACCTGAAAGGCATTGGGATCGCCACGCACATCGCAAAAGGCAAAATGGATATTTCCTCGTTTTCCAGAATGTTGTAGCTGTTATAGCCGCTTCCTCCGACAATGATCTTTCTCAGCTCCGCAATGCCGTCTCCGTCAACATCGGCTCTCATATAGCATTCCGTTATCTGAACGACTCGCATTGAAGGGTCGATGTCGCTGACTTCTAAATTAGAGGTTGAATCGTCATAATTCTTTCTCACCATAGCCTCAGTGTTAAAGACCTCCTCTTCGGCACTCGGCAAATTTTCAACATCGGATTTCTTGAATCCCATATCGAGAAGCTCGGAGATGGTCTTTCTGACCCTGTGGGCGATGAAGTCGCAATCCTTTAATGAAGTGGCTCTGGAAGAAACCAGAATCTCCTCCGGTGGAACCGGGTCTATCGCCACTCTTCCGTATTCCTTAGTCCTTCGCACTTCAACGTCATAAGTCACTTGTGACTCAAGAGATCCGTTCAATGATTCTTCATCAACGATCTCCTCCGCATTGATGACTTCAATCTCATCATCAATGAGCAACGCCTGGTATTGCGTTTCGTCTAAATTCTTGTATGTCTCTTTTTTCTGCTCTTTGGACACTTTCCAGTACACCTTGCAAAAACCGTTCTTCTGCAAGAGTGCGGTCTTGAACATTGACTGTAAAATACTGAATCCGTTGTTGTCGTGGTTGAACACGAAATTACAATAGTCAGAAATCTGCTCAGCGTAGGGAACATCCTCCGGCTGCATAGGCTCGAAATTAACGACCTTGTCGCTTTGCGTGAACATACGCATAAGGCTCGGCAGGATGGATTCAATGACTTCAAGCAGGTCTTGTGAAACCACGCTTGACCTTCCTTCCACCTCGTTTCCAAGAGGTTCGCCCAAGTAATACTTGAGTGCGTTCTCTCGCTGCTTGGACAAGTCACTCGCATAAAAACCCAGAGAGCTTGAAATCTCCTGTGATATTAATGAAAGCAGTTTCTGTTTTGATAATCGTGCCATCTGTTAAACTATTCCTAAATTATTGTATTGTATTTTCGTATTCCAATCGCTTGACTGGTTGTTGCCGACTGCGAAATATCTGAACGAGTCAGCAGCGTGGGAACACCAGGAATGCTCCGGCTTGTTCTTTATCTCTCCTCTTTCAGTGGTCGCCCATCTGTACTGACGCAGTGCGTCAAGTCCGTACTTGCATTTTTCAAAGTCGAACCAACACCTGGACAGTATCATCCTCACGGCATTGATTCCATCTTCGACAGGGAGCTTTGGAACGATGGAAGTTCTCATTCCTAAAGACTGTGCCGTCTCCAGTCTTGAGACTCCAGTTCCAAGCTCCCTCACATTTGCGTCAAATGGGAGGAAATGTGTATCGTAAATATATTTCTTTTCATCCAAGACAGTAGCGTAAAACTCCAAGCTCTCTCCACTGTCCTCATAGTAGTCTATGACGTGGAAAGCCGATCCCTTCTGCTGGACAAACCAGATGGCGGTCTTGTCCGCCATTCCTAAATCCCAGAAGGTGTTGACCTTTATTCCTGTCTCGTAGGGTACTTTCGTGATTCTTTTTTCTTCTTCCGCCTTCGCCAATCCTTTTGCGTAGATTGATCCCAGTGCTGCCGAGTCAAAGGAGCATTCAAACTCCGCCTCATAGACTTCATCCGGCATCAGGTGTTTGGCTTCGTTCAACTCCAAGTCCGATATGATTCCAGTCTCGGAGCTTTTAAAGGTTTGTGCGTACCATCCATCTTGATGATTGGCGTAATCGTATAAATCAAAGAATGCGTTATGACCTTGAGGAGTGCCAATGGCGATCATCCATCCCTCCCTGTCAGACAGGGCAGGTCGGATAATTTCAGTCCACAGTCGAGGCGGCATTTGTGCA
>Ga0208668_1000163_pt1 | contig 16898 bp, 37 predicted proteins | sample 18_taG_FD_184093 | JGI IMG/M metagenome (GOLD analysis project Ga0208668, IMG submission 184093) | Marine viral communities from the Subarctic Pacific Ocean - 18_ETSP_OMZAT15316 metaG (SPAdes) (version 2) | ecosystem: Environmental > Aquatic > Marine > Oceanic | place: Pacific Ocean | collected...
GGCGATATTAAATGGGGTAGAGCATAATGCAAGATGTAATTAATCTATTTAAAAAATTTGATCGTTTTAAAAATAAACCAGATAATCAATTACAATATTATCTACAACCATCAATTAAACTAAATCAATTTAAAAAATTTTATGACAATAACGAATTAGTTGGTTTTGTTAATTGGGCGCATATCCATGATCTAGTAGAAAAAAGATTTAAACACACAGGTAAAATAAAAACTTATGAATGGAAATCAGGAAATAATACTTGGGTAATTGAAATTGTATCTACAAAAAATACATTTAATATGATGCGCTGGGTTTATCATTATTTTAAAAAGAAATTAAAAGTAAATCAATCTATAAATTGGTTAAGAGTTAATAGTGATATTTATAGAGTAGGTCAGAAGTTTAAAAGGAGTTATCATTAATGGGTGGTATAATTGATTCGATAGTTGAGGTTGTTTCAGGTTTTATTGGTTGGTTAATTCCAGTAGCTGATACCCCTGATTTTGATATACCAGAAGAAGCCAAAGGTGTTTTAATTAATAAACAATCCAACAATGCACAAATCCCGATAGTTTATGGTAGAAGACAAACTGGAATTACACGAGTTTTTTTAGAAAGTTCTGGAACTGATAATGAATATTTATACATGGCGGGTATTGTTTGCGAAGGAGAGATTGAAGAAATCCAACAAATATTTGTAGATGATAAATTAGTTTTTTTTGATGGAGATTTAACAGATGGAACAGTAAGAGAAGTTTCTGGTGGTGATGCAAATTTTTATAAAGATAGTGCTTCACATATTCAGATACAAGCATTTTATGGAACAGATGGACAAAGTGTATCTTCAATTTTATCAGCATCATCTAATTGGACTGCGGCACATAAATTGTCAGGAATCTGTTATTTATCTTTTAGGTTTAAATGGCATCAAGATATTTTCAGTTCAATTCCACAAATTAAAGTTACATTAAAAGGAAAAAAAGTTTATGACCCAAGAGATACAACAACAAGATACACACCGAACTCTGCTTTAGTATTACTGGATTATTTAAGAAATTCCAGATATGGAAAAGGATTACCAAATAGTGCCTTTGAAACAAATTTTACTTCTTTTCAAACTGCCGCTAATGATGCCGATACATTAATAGTTCCAAGAACTGTTAGCACATCTTCTGTACCTGGATTAATCCATGAATTTTATTCAGGTTATTATAATGATGATCCAAATTATTTTATAAATAAATATCCATCATCAACAGGCACAGTTACAAGTATAAGTTCAGTATCAACAGATCCCAATAACTCTAGGAGATATTTTGGTTATTTTACACCAGCAAGTACAAATACATATTATTTTAAAACAACTTCAGATGATAGTTCAAGAGTTTATGTTGGTGATGCTGGTCAAACAGTAAATAATTTATTTATAGAAATACAAGGAAATAAAGATAGCAAATTAATTGTAAATAATAGTGGGTGGCATGGAGAACAAACCAGAGAGGGTACAAAAAGTTTAACAAGTGGTCAGGTCTATCCAATTATTATTTTATATGGAAACGCACCAACGGATTCTGTTTTAACTTTTTCATGGAAAATAACTGGCGGAACTTATAGTACAACTTTATCTGCAAAATTTGATAATGGAACACAAATTACAGATACAGTTCCAGCTATTATAAAATTTGAATCCAATGCTGTTATAGATACAAGTCAAAAGGTTATTGAAAATGTAAAAAAACTTCTCAATCCTATGAGGTCTTTATTTACTTATAACAATGGAGTTTATAAATTAAAAATTGAGGGAACAGGTTCATCTGTTAAAACAATTACCAAAGATCATGTTGTAGGTGGTGCAAAAGTTGTAGGAGAAAGAAAAAATACTAAATACAATCGTGTTATCGGAACCTATTGTAACCCATATAAGAAATGGCAAAATGATACTGTATGTTTTCCGCCTATTGATGACAGTGGAGTTGCTAGTGATTTTCAACACGCTACAATGTTGTCTGTAGATAATAATACTTTGTTAGAGGGTAATTTTCAATTTCCAAATGTTACTAATGCTTATAATGCGGAAGCACTTTGCGAAATTATTTTAAGAAGATCAAGAAACCAATTACAAATACAATTAACTTTAACATCAGAATTTTTAGAATTAGAAATTGGTGACATAGTTGCATTAACCTACGCAAGTGGTGGTTTTAGTGCTAAACCTTTTCGTGTTTTGGGGTTAGAGATCAATGAAGATTTAACTGTAAATGTGCAATTATTTGAACACCAAGATAATTTTTACACATTTAATGATAAAAATGCACCCGTTACAATACCTGATACTACATTACCAGATCCTTATTCTGTAACTGCACCAGCAAGTTTAACATTGAGTGATGAACTAATAGAATATTCAGATGGTGTTGTGCTGACTCGACTTAATATTTTAGTGGGTGCAAGTACAGATAAATTTGTTCAATATTATCAAGTGGAAGCTAAACAAAGCACAGAATCAGATTATAAAATTATAGCAAAAGGAACTCAATTAAACCATGAAATGTTAAATGTGGTTGATGGAAAAATTTATAATGTAAGATGTAAGGCGATTTCCTCATTGGGAGTTTCCTCAACTTATACTTCTGAAAACAGAACAATAGTAGGTGGAAGTGATCCACCAAGTAATGTTGATGATTTTGCAATAGAAATGCACGGAAGTAATCAAATGAGATTGACTTGGACACCACCTAGTGCCTCAACAGATTTAGATATTGCTTACTATGAAATAAGATACCAAAATGTAACGAGTGGTGCATTATGGAACAACAGCACGAATTTAATCAGGGTAACAAGAAGAAAATCAGATAATGCTTTAGTGAATAGTAGAGTTGGTGCTTTCCTCATAAAAGCAATCGACAAAACTGGCAATGAATCAATTTCGGAATCTATTATTTACACCAATGTTTCAAATATTTTTGCTTATACTGATATTTCTACAACAACAGAAAATCCAAATTTATTTTTAAGCCCAGCACAAATGGATGCGACTTATCCTTTATGTGTAAAAGAAGATGTGAGTGGAGATACTGTTTTATCTTTAGATACTATTACTAATTTTGAAGATACAGTTGGAAACTTTGATACTCCTAGTGGAGATTTTGAACTTGGGGGTACTGATGCAACTTCAAATCCAACTTATTATTTAGCTAATAGAGATAGTCTTGGATATTATAATTTTATTAATTCTATCTCATTATCGGCTACTTATGATGGAACAGTTAAACCAACTTTAACTTTAGATAATCAAAATCCGTATGATCTTTTTGATAGTGGTAGAGGAAATTTATATTTTGATGATGCAAAAGCACCATTTGATGGAAGTGAACCTTCTCACGCTTTTCATAAATTACAAATGGCTACAAGTACAGCGAGTTTGGGTGCGGCAACTGTTTATAATGATATTTCTTCGTCAGCTACTTATGCCTTTAGATATGCCAAATTTAGATTGCGATTAACCAATGATGATAATAAAACAAGCAGTAATATAACTCAATTAGTAATTAAATTGGCTATGGAAAACAGAAATGCAAAAGGCAACGATATTGCAAGTGGAGCAACAACAAAAGTAATTACATTTAGCAACGCATTTTTTACAACACCTAGCTTGGGAATTGCGGCACAAAATATGGCAACGGGAGACTACTATACAATCACATCAAAAAGTGCTACTGGTTTCTCAATAACTTTTTATAATAATTCTGCTGTAGCCCAAGATAGAACATTTGATTACGTGGCAGAGGGGTATGGATTATCACCTTAAGAGTTTGCATTAAACAACAAAATAGGATAAATAAAAATTATGGCATCAGTTTCACAAATTACAGTAGATAATCAGGGCTTCTCGGCATTCCGTACAGCTATGAACAATAGCTTAAATGCTTTGAACACTTTAAGTTCAGCTTCTTCTGCACCTGGAAGTAAGGCGGCTGGAAGTTTATGGTTAGACACAACTTCAGCAACAACACCAACTTTAAAATTTTATGACGGTTCAGATTGGATTTCACTTTGCACCTTTAACTATTCAGCAAATACAGTTAACTGGTTGGATTCAACTGTATCTCTTGGCGCAGATTCAGTAGACAGCGATCAATATGTTGATGGTTCAATTGATAATATACATCTTGCAGATAACGCAGTAGATACAGAAGAAATTGCTGATAACGCTGTAAGTTTAGCAAAGATGGCGGGTGGTACAGATGGAAATATAATTAGTTATGATGCAAGTGGCGACCCCGTTGCTATTGCAACAGGAACAGACGGACAAGTTTTAACTTCTGCTGGTGCTGGTCAACCACCAGCTTTTGCTGCTGGTGGTGGAGATAAAAATTATAAAAATATTTTAATTAATGGAGATATGGCTGTTGCTCAAAGAGCAACTTCAACTGCTTCTATTACAACAAGTGACGGCTATTATGCTTGTGATAGATGGAAAACTCAAACCGATACTGGTACTTGGACTATCTCACAATCAACTGATGTACCTAGTGGACAAGGATTTTATTATTCAATGAAGTTAGATTGTACATCTGCTGGAAGTTCAAATGGTGATGAGATAGCTTTAATGCAGAAATTTGAAGGTCAAATGTTACAGCATTTAAAATTTGGAACAGCATCTGCTGAAAGTTTAAGTTTAAGTTTTTGGATTAAAACTAATGAAACAGGAACCTATAGTGCAATTTTATTTAATGCTAATTCAGACCAAGAAAGAATAGCATCTTTTGATTATACTGTAAGCAGTGCTGATACTTGGGAAAAGAAAACAATAACATTTCCAGGCGATACTTCTAGAATAATTAAAAATACAAATACAGAGGAATTTTCAGTTAAATTATATTTTGGTACACCTAATGGATCAGGTGTAACTAATACTTGGCAAAATTCTGCCGTTGGTTATTGGTCAAGTGGTAATCTTGCTGGACTTGGTGGTTCTACTGATGATGAAGTTTATATAACAGGAATACAATTAGAAGTAGGAACATCATCTGATTTTGAGTTCTTGCCTGTTGGTGTGAATTTAGGAAGATGCCAAAGATATTATCATCAAATTTATTCTCGAAGTGGAACACAAGCGTATTCTGATGTATTAGATTTAGCAAATTGCACAGACTATGATGGTGGTCAACTTTTTTGCATGAAAGATTTACCAACTACAATGAGGTCTATTCCAAGCATAGTTCAAACAACAGGAACAGATTATTTATTAGCTTTAAGAAATGGAGCGCAAGATACATTTGATGGATTTAATGGAGTTGGAAAAGCTGGTTATAATAACATAGCAATTTTTACTTCTGGTGCAGAAAATTATGTTGGGTCAGCTGGTGCATCAGCAAGAGTAAGATGTAATGATGCTTCATATAAACTAGCGGCAAGTGCGGAATTATAAAAATGGATTTAAATAATAGCATAGTAGAATATATTTATTTAGATGGTCAAAAAACTGGAATTAGAGTTTTTAATGAAAACAAAAATCCTAATACAATTTTAGTACCACTAAACGAGGCAAACACAGATTACCAAGCAATTCAAGAATGGATAGCTGATGGTGGAACAGTAATAGATAATGGAGAATAATCAAAGGAGACTGAATGAACTTTAAAATGGACAACAAAGATTATGGTAGTGAAAAGCTATCGGATAAAGGAAAGTTATATTTAGAGAAATTACAAAATTTACAAACTAAACTACAACAAATAACTTTAGAAATTTTAGATATTAATTTTTTGAAAAAACATTATTCTGAACTACTAGAAAAAGAACTTCCTAAAGAAGAAGAAGTTAAAGAAGTTAAAGAAGTAAAACCAGATAAAAAATAAATTTCCTAAAACATAAAAGAAAGGAGAAATATGTTTAAATTAGAATTAGATATTCCAACTTACGCAGAGTGGAAAGTTCAAATTGAAAAGTTCATAAAAGATCAACCAGAACAAGCAAAGAAATATCAAGATCAAGTTCAGAAATTCTGGCAAGATTTTTTTAATGATATTTGGAAAAGATAATGAGGATATTGAGAATACTAGGAAGTACCGCTCTCATTATTACTTTTATTACTGGTGTTTGGTTTATTGACGATAGATATGTTGATGCCAAAGAAGTACAAAGCATAAAAGAACAAATTTACTTACGAATAGATACAAACGAGTATCGTGAATTAACCAAACAATATTACGAACTTAAAAAACTTGTAAGAGAAAATCCTGAAAGCATCGAACTTAAAGAACAGTTAAGAGAAGTTGAGAAGGAACGAGCAGAACTTAAAAAAAGCATAGACACCAAATTAGAATAAACAAATTTTCTATAAGGTTTATCTCTTAATAACTTTTCTATATAAAATATGTTATGGAAAAATTTATTCTTATAATGTGGTTATGTACTGCTACAACTGCTGTTGATTGCAAACAAATTAAAACTGATAGAGTTAAATTTAATGATCAGTATAGCTGTACTATGTATGGTTATACACATTCTGCAAAATTAATAAGAGATTTTGGCAGAGAGCAAATAAATCAAAATAATTTTTATACTAAATTTTGGTGTATGCCAAAACAAAACCTAGATAAGAAAAAAATCGATGCCTAAACAAAATCAAAACATAGAGATTATTAAAATTAAAACAGAATTAAATCATATAAAAAAAGAGTTATGTTCAATTAAAGAAGAACAGAAAAAATTATCAGCTTATGCAAATATGGGTAAAGGTGGATTAAGGGTTATAATATGGCTAGGATATATTATAGCTGTATCTGTCGGATATTTTCTAGGCAATAAACTATGAAGATAACTAAAGTCTGCGTCATTCCTGATGTTCACGATGGACCCAATATACCTAAAGATCGGTTTAGGTGGATAGGCAAGCATATCAAAAAAACAAAACCAAATTACGTTATTCAAATAGGAGATTTTTTAAGTTTAGATAGTTGCTGTTGGCATATTGATAATGCCACGATGCAAGCAAGAAAAAATAAAGGAACTTTTATAGATGATATTGATTCATTTAATATAGCACTTGGAGAATTAAATAAAGGTATTGGAAATTATAAAGTTAAAAAACATTGCACGTTAGGAAACCACGAAAATCGACTTTGGAAATGGGAAAACAACAATCCTGAATATTATCAAATGGGTAAGCGAGAACTGTTTAAAATATTAAAGAAGTATGGTTGGACAACGAGTGGATATGGGGAGTTCTATTTTATAGATGGTGTAGGGTTCACTCATGTACCTTTCAACATTATGGGTAGGGAATTTGGTGGTGTTAATGTTGAGCGTTCAATAGGAATGAATAGCGTTTTTGATTTGGTGTTCGGCCATACGCATAAATTTAATGATGTAAGATGTCCCAAAATAGGCGATTCAAATTATATAAGAGTAGTTAATGTAGGTTGTGCTTTACCAATGAACCACGTTGAAAACTATGCAAAACTCTCTACAACTGGTTGGTTTTGGGGTGTGGTTGATTTATCAATTTATAATAGTAAGATTCAGGAAGTGCGAAGTACAACGATGGATACGCTGGAATTAACTTATGGGAAAAAATGAAAATAGATTTAAAATATATTATAGGATTTTTAGTAACTACCTTGTTTGCTATTTTAACTTGGTCGTTAATTACTTTAATAAGTGTTAAAGGTAATGTGGATATAATGAAAGGTGAAATAAAAGGAGTAGAAAAAAATATTAACAGGATTTATGGTTATGTTAATAAAAAATAAGGGTTGTAACTTAATATACACGTGGGGTTCATGGTTAAACCTTTAAATAAAATAGATATGAATGCTCTAAAGAAAAGAATTAAAAAGCATGAAGGATTTTGGGATACTGTTTACCTCGATTCTCTTGGAAAGAGGACAGTTGGTTATGGTCATCTTTGTGTCGAAAATACTTGGAAAGATAATAAGAAATATTCTGAATCATTTTTAAATATTGTTTTTGATAAAGATTTTGATAATGCTTGTAATTTAGCAACCAAATTAATTGGAGATTTAACTCTTAATTATGATGCTAAATTAGTGATAGTGGAAATGTGTTTCCAATTAGGATATAAAGTTTCTAAATTTAAGAAAATGTGGGAAGCATTAAAGGTTGGAGATTATTCTAATGCTTCAAAAGAAATGCTAGATAGTAATTGGCATAAGCAAACGTCAAAGAGATGTGAGGATCTGGCCAAGATTATGAAGGAGAGTTAAATTATGTGGTTGAATTTATTAGGTTTGGGAATTAAAACAGGTGCCAAGATTTATGCAAATAATAAAGCTACCAAAGTTTTAGAATCAGAAGCAAAAAGAAAACATTATGAAAAGATGGCTAGTGGAGAAATTGAATACAAAGGTCAAATCCTTAATTCACAAGATAAAGGATTTAAAGACGAATTTGTACTTATACTTGTCAGTTTGCCTATCATTCTATTGGGTTATTCTGTTTTCTCTGACTCTCCTGACATTCGTGAACGAATAGATTTGTTTTTTGAATATTTTAAAAATCTTCCTATGTGGTATCAATTACTTTTTGTGGGGATCTGTAGTGCAATTTATGGCCTTCGTGGTGCAGATATAATTAAAAGAAAATAATGACCGAAAAAGCAGATTATAAAGATATACTAAACGAATACAAAGATCAGATTAGAATTTTAAAAGATGAAATTTCTGAACTTCAAGATAACACCAAAGCTAAAGATAGTGCTTTAAAAAGAACTACTCAAAAACTCGAAAATGTAACGTCAGATTTAACATTAGCTAACGAAGATATTGAAAAGCTAAAAAACGAGTTAAAACTCAAAAAGACTATAATCAGCTAAAATACTTACCTAATAAAGGCCCACAGAGCCACACAGATTGACGAATCGGGTGTTTCCTATACCTGACTACCCATTAAAAAAGACCTAAAAACCGCATAAAATAGCGATAAATATATCTTAAATACAACCAATTATATGCTTGTATTTCTAGTTGTATTTGGTACATTATTCGTATGTTTAAAAATAAAAAAAGAGAATTAAAATTAATTAAAGGCGATATTATTTTTAAAAATAAATATCCTTTAGTTAGAGTTAGAAAAGTAGAACATGAGTTGGGTAAATTTAATTATATGATTTTTACTATTAATGCTTCTACATCTGAACCTGATAATTTTGAACCTTTTATGAACTACCATAAAAAAAGTATTGCTTTAGATTATGCATACGATGTTGTTCACAATTCTATAATTGAACTTATGAAAGAAGTTAGAAATATAAAAAGATTAAAAAGAATTAATAAGGAAAATCAGTAATGAAAAAAACAAATAACTTAAAAGAAGAAAAAAAATACTATTGGGAAAAATTCAATCCTATTGAACTTTATATTTTCAGAAATAAAAAACATTTTGGAAATTTATTAAAACTAACTTCTTATTTTTCTTATGGTTCTAGGTATTCACAATGGTCTTATGATGTAGCAACTGAAGAATTTACTTTTAATACTTTTGCACAAGTTGAAAAAACCAAATGGTCTAAAGAACCTGTTGAAAAAAGAATACCAGCAATAAAATTATTAAGAGGTTCTAGTAATCCTAAAAGTCCAATGTGGTTAGAGTTTCAAAAATCTTTAATACAATATCAAAAGGAGAGAGCATAATGAAAAAATTAGACATAATACATAAAGTTGTTTCTACCAATCATAAAGCTGGTATTTTAGGAGAAGTTAATAATTTGCTTGAAAATGTAAATTTGAAAATACAATTTCAAGATTCAGGTTATTATAATGATGATCTGACAGGAAAAGATTCAAAAGATGTACCAAGCAACTTAACAGGAAATGAACCTGAATATATTAAACTTTATGAAATAGAAGATGTTTTTGAATACATAAAAAGAGCAAATGATTTTGATAAATTAAAATCTATTATAAAAAAACATGAAGAAGATAAAGTTAAAATAGATGAAACTATTAAGATATTAAAGGAGAGATCATAATGTTTAATGTTGGTGATGAAGTAACTTTAAAGTGGACAGGTCATAAAGGGGTAAGACCAGATTTAACTAATACTAAAGCTACTATCTTAAAAATAAATAGAAAAAGAATGATTGTTAAAACTGAAAATAATGAAACTTTAAATATATTACCTGAACAAACTTTAGAACATTTTAAAGCAAATAATTATTGGATTAATAAAGATAAGGAGAGAGCATAATGTTTATAGATAATATACCATCTGGCTATCATATCTCAAAAGGTGCAGAAGGAATCTTTTATATTTTAAATGATGGTAAAACTTATATTTCAAAATTATCAACTGATTTAAAAGAAGCAAAAGTAAAAGCTAAAAATTATGTTGGTTATGATGTTCCTGTTGATATTTGGTTAAGAAATTCTTGGGAAAGATATGTTTCATTACCACAACAACAAGATCAACATATTATAGATCATCAAGATTATTTAACAGATTTAGAATATGAAGCTAAAAAAGCTAAATACGCAAAATATTCTCATGTTGGAACTATCGGAGAAAAATTAAATTTAGAACTTACTATTACTGAAATATATTCTTTTAGTGGAGATTATGGATTATGTTTTGTTCATAGATTCAAAGATAATAATGATAATCAATTAATTTATTTTGGTAATTCAAAAAATTTAGTTGAATATAGAGGAGATTCAAAATTCCAAGTTGGAAACAAAATTACTGTTAAAGCTACAATAAAAAATCATATTCAAGATAAAACAGATTTTTTAATGCCTTTAACTGTAATAACAAGACCTAAAATAAACAAACCTAAAAAGGAGAAAAAATGATGAATAAATATCTATTAGTAAATTTAGATACTTGTTTTATAGATGGGAGTTGGGAAGAAACAACTCAACCAAAAAGATTAAAAAAATATTTTAATCATATTTTGGAAACACCATTCAGCTACGATCAAACTTTAGATATATTGTTAGAGAAAGGTTTTAAACGTGGTGTTGGTGGGAAAAGAAGAGGATTAAAAATAGACTCTTCTTTTGGAACTTGTTTGTTGGAAGAAATTTTAGGTAAAGAAAAAAAATTACCTAAAATCCATATTAATCAGCTTCCTAACTTATAAGGAGAATCAGTAATGATAAGTAATTTTAAAATAAAATATCAAGGTCTAACTACTATGTGGGTTTATAAAGACCAAACTAATCCTAAAGAAATGTTAAAGAAACAGACTTATATAATTTATAAAAAAGGATCAGGTTTTGAATTAGCAAAAGGTCGTTGGGAATATGAACCTAATACAAAAGAAACATTAGTTAGTTGGATTCCTTTAAAACTTAAAACAATTAAAATAAAAAATCCTAAAATACGCTTTTTTAGTACATCACATTTTGAATTTTCTTCTGAACGAAAAGAAGATTGTTTTAGAATTGCTAATAAAAGGATATTAAAAGAATTTCAAGCAGATAATAAGATTCAGGTATCTACTGGAAAGAGTACAAACAATAATCCTGAATTAAAAACCAAAGGAGAAAACGATGAGTAAAAAAGTAATGTTACAATACGAAGATTCAAATTCTACAAGAAAAGAAAATTTGAATTGGTTATATGCAAACCAAGATCATTTTACACCTAAACAATTCACTTACTTACTAAAAGATTTAATGGGTCAAAATGATAAATTAGGTTTTTCTGCAAAAGATATGGAGTGGAAAAACTAAAATGATTAAATATAAAGTAAAATATAGAAAACCATATGTAAGTGATGATCTTAAAACTTTGTATGGTACAGAAATTTTTGAGGGGAAATGTTTGGATGATGTTTTCAATCAAATTCTTACATGGAGAAATAGTGATTCTCCATTTAATATGTTGAGTGATAATTGTATTGAAAAAATTATACAAGAGGAGAAAATATGAAACCAATACCCAAGATATTAAAGGAACGATTAATTAAAAATCATTTTGACAATCTTAAAAGTGAGCAAAGGGGAGAAAAAAGTTTTAAAGTAGTTTTAAAACTATTTAATCCTACTGGAATTGGAACTTGGTATTTATCTGAACTTGATCCTGAAACAAATGTAGCTTTTGGATTAACCCATGTTCACGAAAAAGAACTTGGATATATTGATCTTAATGAATTGGAAAATTTTAGAGGTCCAATGGGTTTGCCAATAGAAAGAGATTTATATTTTCCAGCAAATAAAAAAACACTTAATGAATGTAAGGAACTATGAATTTTCTAAATGTTAAAGAAAGTAAATAAAATATGACAAAATTCTCGTCTATGCTGATATTAGACAGAATAGGATTAGCGTGGGTTTTTAAACAAAGTGGTGCTAGAGTACACGCTCGATCTTTCTCCGAATGCTCTAGCACCCTGAAAGGAAAGTAAGATGAGTACAAATACAAATAAGTTAAACGTTCCGCTAACAATCAATCAATGTTATGGAATTTTATCATTATTAGATAACCACAGAAAAAGTAGTGAACAAATTATTTTTGGAAAAAATGATGAGTTTATATGTGGTGCTTATAGTCTTGATCAAATATTTCGTGCGGTTGTTGTTACTGAAGAAGATAAAAAGGAAGGAAAGTAAGATGAATAAACTGTTAATTATTTTATTATCTTTTTTATTAGTGGGTTGTGCAAGTTATCAACCAGTTATTGATTCTGCTGGAAAATCAGGAACTTTTACAGAAGATAAAGCAAAAGAAATAACTAACGACCTTCATCATTGTAAAACTTTAGCAAAAGATAATACTAATAATTTAGTTGAGGGTGGAAAGTATGTTTGGAATTTTTACATAAGACCTGGTGTACTTTGGTTAGCACCTAAAGCTAAATATAATTATCCCAAAATGTATAGAACTTGTGTTCAAAATCGTGGACATTCAGTTTTAAATTAAAGGAGATTAAATGAAAAATATTATAATTATTTTATTAACTTTTTTACTAACAAGTTGTGCAAGTTATAAAGCTATCAGTTATCAAGATGACAATTATCGTTGTAAATCTCTTATTAAGGAAGATGTGAATGCTTTTTATGCCGCTTGGTATGACAGAGAATTATTATCACGATGTTTAAATGGTCGTGGTCATAATATATTAAACACTAACATGATAGGTAATTAATATGGAAACAGTAAGTGCAGAAGAAAAATTGCGAGACGGTCTTTTACAAGAACAAATTTCGCAAGCAAGAATCGAACTCATTAAATTACTACAAGATGATAAAGAAAGTGGTAGGTCTTGGGTTGCGATTCCTAAAGGTAGTAACAATAGATATTTAAAAGTTGCTACACTTAAACGAGTCTTGAGAGATAAATTTAATCATACTCTAATATTGGAATCAAAAATCAAACATGATGACATGAATAGAGTTATTATTGAGGCAACTTTATCTCACAAGAATGGGGGTTTTTTATCTTCAGGATTAGCTGAACGATGGAAAGACTCTCAATCAAGCAACGTACAAAAACAGAGAGCGATAGAATGTTGTCAGACTGCCGCTTGGGGACGTTGTATTAAAAGTTTGTTAGCTGTTGGATATGATATTTCAACTGCTGATGAAATTGATAGGTCAATCGAATCTGACATTAATAAACAAATAGATAAGGAGATAAACTAATGGCGTTTAATAAAGATGACGTTATAGCGGCCGCTCAAAAGTATGGTCCCAAAAAAGCTAACAAGGTGATTCTTTATGTTAATAAGAACAAAGCATCTGGAGATAATAAACCTTCTCTTTATGGCTATGCTACTGATACACAAATGAATCTGTCTAGTGTTAGTCTTTGGAAAAACAAATCAGATAAAGGTACAATTACATTTTCAGGTAATGTTGAATCTTTAGGTGTTAAGCAAAATGTGGTTGACATAAAACCATCTGAACAAGAGAAAGATAATCTTGATGATATTTTTTCTTAAAAAGAAAAAGAAGATTCTAGGCGGTCATAAAAGATCGCCTGGAATAACTAATGTCATGGGTTTATCTAAAGAAACAAAAAAGAAAGTAGAAGAACAAATGCTAAAGAATATTATTACAGACGCTAGAAAGAAAGGAAGTTTATAATGGAAGCATTAAAAAAACATAAGATTACACATTTATCAGCAAATAACATTAATACATTTATAACTAGTCCAGCACAATGGGTTATCAACTATATTTACAAATTACCATTTTCAAGTAGTGCGGCCACAGAGAGAGGTAAGTATATTGAAAAAGCGTTATTTCATATTTTAGGAATGGGAGTATCAGTTGACAAAGTAATAGAACAACAGAGTTATTTCTTTACTGAAACTTGTAAAGAAATGAAAATAGATGAAGAAGAATATCTAAAAGAAAAAGAGTTTGTTCAAAGAGCAATAAAAGTATTACCTAAACACTTATCTAAATTTGGAAAGATTGTAAATTATCAGAATAAGATTGGTTATAACTATAAAGGTATTGATGTTATTGGTTATACTGATTTTGATTTTGAATTACCTGATGGTTCTCCATTGATATTAGATTTAAAAACAACAAAGAAAATTAAAATATCAATAGGTCATAAGATAGCACAATATATCTATAAGACAGCTACCAATAAACCTAACAAGTTATTCTATGTCCAGGTACTTAAAAAAGACGAAAAGGTAATGGAGTATGAATTAACAGATGAAGATAATGTTAAGATTCCTATACTAATTCTCCAAGCTATTGAAAATATGAACTATTTATGCAGTTTAGCAAACTCTAAAGATGACTTTAAAAGACTTATAACTCCTAATCCTGATGACTGGAAATGGAACGATGAAACTAAATTAAAAGCTAGAAAGGATATTTGGGGTTTTTAAATGAACATTAACTATAACAAACTTGTTAGTATAGATGTTAGGAATTATTATCTCTATTTTTTATTTCTTAATAAAATCTTAATATATATAGGACAAACATCACATCTTAATTCAAGATTAGTTGCACATAAAGGAAAACGATCAAGGGACGATACTCCTTATAAAAAATATACTCATTATTACTATATTAAAAGTCATTCAGATTATTTAAGTAAAAAATGGGAGAAAATTCTTATTAAAAAATGGTGTCCTAAATATAATATAGGGCATAATAATAATGCAAAATTTCGTAAAGTGTGGATTGATAAAAAATTAAGTAAAGAAAGAAGAAAAAGTTATGAACATTGGATTGACGCTAAAGCTAGTAATAACAAAAGAAGAAAACAAATATCAGGACATTGGAGATATTTGGAAAAATAAATATAATGATTGATCTTACAGTTAAAAAACTCTGGAATGGTTGTGTTAGTTTAAGAAGTAATTGGATTAAAATAGGAATTGATAATAATGGATTAACTGTAAAATATAAGAATCAAGTTATGGATATACCAAAATCAACACTAGAAAAAACTTTGCAATCTATTCCTAGTTTATATATTAAATCTAAATACGATGGAAAAACTTATGGATTACACGATGTAAAATGGATTCCTAAAGATGGAAGGCAAGATGAATTATTCAAATAGAGAGAAGAAAATGGAATATAATTGCGACAAAATAGCGAAATCAGATTATGGAGAGCAGTTCTTAAACGAGTCATGCTCGATTGCTGTGGTATTTTTGAAGACAGTAAATTTAATACAAGGTTGGCAACTCGACACAGAATTATTTACGAAGCTGAAAGTTGGTTTAATCATAAAGACGATTATGAACAAGTATGCAGTTTTGCAAATATGGAAACTGATAACGTATTTGAACTTAAAGAAAACTCAAAGAAATATTTTAAAGATTCGTCAGAAGAAAGATCAACGCTACTATCTGCTTTACTTGATAGGGTGTTCAATCGTTATTATGATTCAAGCTAAATACTTAACAATGGATTGCAGTAGATGTCTTAAAACAAAAGATAAGCTGTGGTGGTTCAGTAGTCATAGTCATTCAGCTTGGGACGATCACTTCTATTGTAAAGACTGTTTTCGGAGATTATTTAAACTGTTGCCAGAAAAGATCAAATTGACTTTTTCTGGATATAAAGGAAAGGAATCAAAATGAGTATAAGAGGAAGACCCAAAGGTTCAATTAATGTATATGAACCAAGAGATTTAGAACGTATGAAATTTCTAGGTAAAAAATATAAAAGACGCAGATTACAATTAAACAAAACACAAACTGATATAGGAAAAGCATTAAACGTAAGTTTCCAACAGATCCAGAAGTATGAACAAGGAAGAAACGCTATCAGCACATTAAGGATAGAGCCATATAGACTAGCTTTAAAGATTCCAGCACATAGAGTCGGATATATAGTTAATAAATATAATCCTAAACAAAGGATATAATATGCGAAGTTTAATTGAAAGTTTGATAGATGTAGGTTCAGGATTTATTCTGGCTATCATCATACAGTTGACCATTTTTCCGCTCTTTGATTTACGACCGAGCATACTTGATAGCGTTTGGATAGCTTTAATTTTTACAGTTGTGTCTATCACTAGGTCTTGGATTTGGAGAATGGTTTTTAAAAAATATGAATGTAAAAGAAAAAGAACATTGTAAGGCCGTTCACGCACTTGGTTGTTACATTTGCGGTGCTGAACCACAGCTACATCATATACGTCCACCAGGTACAGGAATTGGACGCAGAAGCAGTCATTTTGAGGTTATACCATTATGCTACAACCACCATTTAGGATCATTCTCAATACATAATAAAAAACTAGAATTTGAAAAAAGACATGGAACAGAAAAAGAAATATTAAAAATTATTATAAAGAGGTTATATGGAATTGCCAAAAAAGAAGTATAAAATTATCTATGCTGATCCAGCTTGGCATTTTCAAAATTATAATAATGCAAAAGCACAAACTAATCCTGAACGACATTATAAAACTATGACGATGAAAGAAATAGTTAATCTTCC
>Ga0208668_1000166_pt1 | contig 16734 bp, 9 predicted proteins | sample 18_taG_FD_184093 | JGI IMG/M metagenome (GOLD analysis project Ga0208668, IMG submission 184093) | Marine viral communities from the Subarctic Pacific Ocean - 18_ETSP_OMZAT15316 metaG (SPAdes) (version 2) | ecosystem: Environmental > Aquatic > Marine > Oceanic | place: Pacific Ocean | collected...
TTTTTGTAAATACCCTGGTGGTGCGTGGGCAGCCGCAGGCGGCGCTCACGGTAAACCAGTGGGTGACGCAGCTACACCAGACCATGCTGGAGGCCCAGGCTCACCAGGCGCTGCCGTTTGATCAGCTGGTGGCAGCCCTGTCGCCTCGCCGGGAGCCGGGTGAAACACCCCTTTTTCAGGTGTTGTTCAACTATCAGCGTCGCGATACGGCAGCAAGAAATCTGAGCGACGGCGTCACCATCGCACCGCTTGCTCAGGGTGTGCCGCATGCGTTGTTTGATCTGGCACTGGATGTCCATGAGGGGGATGGCGGTGCCTTGTTGCTGACGCTGACCTATGCGGCAGACCGTTTTCATTCAGACACCGCCGAGCGACTGAAGCAGGCCATGAGCCAGGTGCTGGCGGCATTCGGCGAGGGTCAGCGAACGCTGGGTGTCATCGCTGTGTCAGAGGCTGATTTACCGCAGCTGCAGCATTGGGGGCAGGGAAAGGGCGAGTGGCATCAGAGCAGTTTTGTGTCCCTGTTTTCGCAGCAGGCCGCGAAGCAGGGTGATGCCATTGCGCTGGTGCACGGAGATTCCCGTGTGTCGTTTGCCGAATTGGAAGCACGCTCCAATCAATTGGCCCGTTATCTGATCGCCCAAGGTGTGAAACCGGATGACGTGGTCGGTGTGTCTTTCGAGCGTGGCGTCACCATGGTGGAAGCTTTTATCGCCGTGATGAAAGCCGGCGGTGCTTTTTTGCCGCTGGACCCGGGTTATCCCTCCGACCGCTTGCACTACATGCTGGAAGACAGCGGCGCGACGTTGCTGCTCACCTCTTCAGATTTGATTGAAACCTTGTCCCGTGTTGAAACCGTTAGCCCTATTGCTGTCGATACACTCTCACTGGACAGTTTTGCTTTCGGCATTCCCAACGAAGAACCGCACCCGGATCAGCTCGCCTATGTGATCTACACCTCCGGCTCCACCGGCAAACCCAAAGGTGTATCCCTGACCCATGCCGGTCTCTCCATGCATGTGCAGACCATTGGTGAACGCTATGGCATGACCCCGGACGATGTGGAACTACAGTTTGCCTCTATCAGTTTCGATGGGGCGGTGGAGCGCTGGACGGTGCCGTTGGCCTTTGGTTCCCGTGTGGTGATCCGTGATCAGCAACTGTGGAGCGCGGAACAATGCTGTGAGGTGCTGAAAAACGAAGGCGTCACCGTGGCCTGCTTTCCGCCCAGCTATATGGGCCCGCTGCTGGACTGGATCGAACAGGAAAAACCGGCATTGAAAGTGCGTTCCTGGACCCTGGGGGGCGAAGCCTTTACCCGGGAAACCTTCGAGCGCATGCAGCATGTGCTCAAGCCAAAACGCATTCTTAATGGTTACGGCCCCACGGAAACCGTGGTCACGCCGATGCTGTGGGCCGCCTACGAAGGCGATACCCTGACCAGCGCCTATGCGCCCATCGGCACCGCCGTGGGGCCGAGAAAACTGTATGTGCTGGATCAGGATCTTAACCGGGTGCCGGTTGGCGTCGCGGGGGAACTGTATATCGGCAACGAAGTGGGCCTGGCCCGTGGCTACCATCAGCGCCCGGACCTGACGGCGGAGCGTTTCCTGCCGGACCCGTTCGGCGAACCCGGCGAGCGCATGTACCGCACCGGGGACCTGGTGAAGTACCGGGACGATGGCGTGATGGAATACCTGGGCCGGGTGGATCAGCAGGTAAAGATTCGCGGCTTTCGTATTGAGCTGGGTGAAATTGAAAGCCAGTTGTTGGGTCATGAACCGATTCGTGAGGCGGCCGTGGTGGCGCAGCCATCGCCTGCCGGGGATAAATTGGTGGGGTATGTGGTGCCCCGTGGTCCGATCGTTACCGATGACATCCTGGCGGCGCTGGCGGGCTCACTGCCGGACTATATGGTGCCCAGCCAGTTGATCGTGTTGGAGGCCTTGCCGCTGACCCCGGCGGGAAAGGTGGACCGTAAGGCGTTGCCGGCACCGCAGTGGCAAACCGCCAGCGAAGGTGATGCACCACAGACGGATAATGAACAGACGCTGGCGACGATCTGGCAACAACTGCTGGGCCGTGAAACCGTCAGCCGGGATGATAATTTCTTTGCGCTGGGCGGTGACTCCATTCTTGCCTTGCAGGTGGTCAGCCGTGCCCGCCAGCAAGGTCTGGCGTTAACCCCGAAAGAGCTGTTCGAGCAGCCGGTATTGAAAGAGCTGGCGGTGCAGGCAGTGAGTGCCCAGGCGTCAGTTATTTCTCAACAGCCCTTGCAGGGCGCGCTACCCCTGTTGCCCATTCAGCAGCATTTCTTCTCCCTGAATCCGCCCAGCCCCAGTCACTGGAATCAGCACCTGTGGCTGGCGCTGGATGCTCCCATGGAACGGCCGGCGCTGGAGGCGACGCTGCAGGCGTTGTATCAACAGCACGACGCCCTGCGATTGCATTTTACCCGTGAGCAGAACGGCTGGACGCAAACCTGTTTGCCGGCGGATGCACCGGGCCATGAATTATTGTGGTGGCGGCAGGCTCCGGATGATGCGGCGGTATCCGCCTTGTGTGAACAGACCCAGCAAAGCCTGAATATTGAAGCAGGGGAGCTGTTCCGTGTGCTTTACGTGCAAACTCCGCAGCAGCCGGATCGGTTGTTGCTGGTGATCCATCACCTGGCGGTGGATGGGGTGTCCTGGCGTATTCTGCTGGACGATTTGCTCAGTGCTTATGGACAGGCACTGGCGTGCCAGGCGATAACCTTGCCGGAGCGTACCCACAATCTGGGCGACTGGCACCAGGCATTACTGCAATGGCTGCAGAACAATGGCGATGAACGCTTGCAGTTCTGGCAGGCCCAGCAACCGGACAAGATATCGGCTGCCTTGCCGGCTTACGCCGAAAAGCAAAGTGCCACCTTGTCGCTGGACAAGGCGGATACCCGCCGGCTGCTACAGGATGCGCCAACCAAGCTGGGCGTTAGCGTGCCGGCGCTCTTGCTGACTGCGCTTTCCCGAACGCTGCAACCTTCGGCTGCAGGCGCGTCGCTGGTGGCGCGATCCGCAACCGTGGGCAATCGCGCTGCCAGCCATGCGCCTGCTGAAAATAAAAACCTGGTTATCAATCTGGAAGGGCACGGCCGGGAAACCCGCCTGGCGCCGGGCATGGACCTGAGCCGGACGTTGGGTTGGTTTACCAGCCTGTATCCGGTATCGCTGCCGTTCTCCGACGACCCGCGCCAGAACCTGTTTGCGGTATCGCAGCAATTACAGCAAACCGAACCGGATGGCGGTGTGGGCTATGGCGCTTTGCGTTTTCTTGCTGACAGCGCACTGAACGACAGCCCGGATGCGCCGGTCACGTTCAACTATCTGGGGCAGTACCACGACGATGCCTTGATTCAGGGCTTTACGCCGTTGCGCGGCGGCGGCACTGCCCAGGCGGGCGACAACCCTATGGCGTCCCCCCTGGCGATTAACGGTCAGGTGGTCGGCGGGCAGCTGGAGCTGGTCTGGGATTTTGCGTCCAGTGTGTATGACGAGCAGCAGATTGCGCATTGGTGTGGCCGTTACCGTCAGGCCTTGCAGGCATTGTTGGCTCTGGCGGATGCGCCCCGTGAAGCCTGCGCCGATCCGGCACTGGTGACGCGCCTGAACCGGGTCGGCGATCTGCCTGTACTGTGGTGCCCGCATCCGGTGACTGGACGCACCACCGGTTATCAGGCCCTGGCCGCCAGCCTGGAAGGGCAGTGGCAGGTACGGGGCCTGCAATCGCGCAGTTTCCTGGAGCCTGGCTGGTTTGATCCGTCACTGAATGAAATGGCCGAGCGGTATTACCGTACGGTGCGCCAGCAGCAGCCGGAAGGTCCTTACTACTTGCTGGGCTGGTCATTGGGGGGCGCCTTGTCCATGGAGCTGGCTCACCGGCTGGAACAGGCTGGCGAAACCGTGGCCTTTGTGGGGTTGCTGGATACCTATGTGCCGGGCCACGAAGTGGCGGAAGACCAGTGGTCATCGCCGCAGGCGCAGCAGACGTTGCGGGAACATCTGGGCATGCTGCTGACCTCGGCGTCGTCCATGGCGCTGGATGATTGCATTGCGCGCCTGCGTGACAGCAAACCGGCGCAGTGGCCGCAGAACTTTGCGCAATGGCTGGCCACGCAACCCATTGAGCCGGCGGTGGCCGACAGTGCTGCGCAGTTATTGCATGCCTGGGCGGTGGAGCAACATTTGCGGGATTTATGTTGGGGCTATCAGCTGCCAACGTTGCAGGCCCCGGTACACAGTTGGTGGGCCAGTGAGCCGGCGGGCCGTGCCCGGACTCTTGAGAACGGGCTGGCCGCGTGTGTTGATTTCGCCCACAGCGACACCGTGCAGGCGGATCATTTGACGATTGTGCGTGAGGCCACCTTTTTACAGGGCCTGCCGGCCCGGCTTGAACGGAGCAACGCTCAGCAACCATTGACTGAAATGCCCGGCTAATCACTTTTTTTGTGCACTAGTCGTAAGGTTTGCAATCTGTATAATGCAGTTGCGAATCATTCCTATTACTGTAGTTTTTACGATTGTTAGGAGAACGACCATGGGGAATCGGACCGAGAGCGGGCTGATCCGGGGGCTGAAGTGGGGCCGCAATCCGCTGGCGCTGGCGGTAGCCGCGACAATGGCGGCGTCACCTGTCTGGGCAGAAGAGCAGCAGGACGCTGATGAATTGCAGACTATCGAGGTGAATGCCGAGCAGTCAGACGACGTGTACGGCGGTGATGATTTTGGTTATGTGGGCCAGAGAAGCCTCACTGCCACCAAGACGGATACGCCGGTGAAAGAAACGCCGCGTGCCGTTTCCATTGTTACCCGCGAGCAGATGGATGATCGCGCCTCTGTCAGCATCGCCGATGCCTTGCAGTACACGCCCAGTATTCAGGCGAACTTTTACGGCGAAGATAACAAGCAAGACTGGTTTGTTATTCGCGGTTTCAAACAGGCCAATAACGGTTTGTATCGTGATGGGACCCGGGTTTATTCCTATGGATTTTACAGCTGGCAGCTGGATCCTTTTGCCCAGGAACGTGTAGAAATCATGCGTGGCCCGGCTTCTGTTTTGTATGGGCAGACGCCTCCGGGTGGTGTGATTAACGTTATTAGCAAGCGCCCTCAGGATTACTCCTTTGGTTCCGTGACTGCAGAATACGGCAGCTATGATCGCAAACAGCTGTCGGTGGATGTGGGCGGTGCTCCGTCGGAAGATGTGTCCTGGCGTGTTGTCGCGCTTGGCCGCGAAAACGGAACCCAGGTAGACGATCTGGAAGCCGAACGCACGATGCTGGCACCGTCTCTAAAACTGGGTCTGGGTGACCGGACTGAGCTGACATTGCTGGCGTCCTACCAGAAAGATGATTCTGACCCGTACCTGCAGTTCCTGCCTTCCAGCGGCACGATTTCTGCCAACCCCAATGGCAAAATCGACGATGATGTTGCCATCGGTAATCTGGATTACGAGCAGTTTGAACGCACCCAGGTTTCTTTCGGTTATCAGCTGGACCATGCGTTCAATGACTCGACCACTTTCCAGCAAAGTGCTCGCTATCAGCAAATCGATGTGGATCTGAAGCAAATGTACTCACTGGGCTATCTGCCGGGTAGTGGCGACTCGCAAGCGGTTCGCGGCCTCAGTGATGAAGACGGTGATGCCTATGGCATTAATCTGGATAACCGTTTGATCCATAAATGGTCTATCAACAATGTTGAGCATACGTTGTTGGCGGGTATCGATTATCAAAGCTTGCACATCGACGGAAAGAGCTTTGGTGACCCGCTGATGGGTTACGAAGCTGCGCCGGGCATTTTCGCGCCGGCGACCCTGAATCCGTTTGATCCGCAGTACCGAAACGCTGATGAGCTGACGCCCGTTTCCTGTAATTTCTCCACCTTCGTGTGTACAGAAGTGACCAGCCGCCAGCGAACTACCATTGATGCTTATCAGGTCGGTGGCTACCTGCAAGACCAGATGAAGTTCGATAACAATCTGGTGCTGACTGTGGGCGCCCGTTTTGACCGGGCCAGTAGCGATATCGAAAATAAAACCACTGGCGTCGAGCAAAATATCGACAACGACAAGTGGACTGCCAACGCCGGTCTGGCCTGGCTGCTGAATGACAACGTCACCGCGTATACCAGCTACTCGCAGTTCTTCCAGCCGATTCTGCAGCAGGATCAGAATGGTGATGCGGCCAAGCCGCAAGAGGGCGATCAGATCGAAGTGGGCATGAAGTTCCAGCCACAAGGTATTGATGGCTACCTCAACGCAGCAGCGTTCAAAATCACCCAGGAAAATTTGGCCTCCGGAGCAGCCGGTACGCCAGCGTTTCAGCAGATCGGTGAAGTGGAAAGCGAAGGTGTTGAGCTGGAAGCCGTTGCCAATATCACCCCGAGCTTCAGCCTGCTGGCCAACGCTACCTGGATGAATCCGGAAATTGTTTCCGACAGCACTCCTGCTGAAGAAGGTAACCGCCCGGTGAATATCGCCGATACCCTGTACTCGGCCTGGGCCAAGTACACTTTCCTGAGTGGCCCGATGAACGGTTTCGCCATTGGTTCCGGGGTGCGTTACGTCAGCGATACGTATGGCGATAACACCGAAACCCTGAAAGTCCCGTCCTATACTCTTTGGGATGCCACGGTCAGTTACCGTTACAAGGATTTCAAGTTCCAGGTGGCGGCCAAGAACCTGGAAGACAAGCAGTACGTTGCGACCTGTGACTACTACTGCTGGTACGGCGACCGTCGCAATGTTATCGGCAGCGTGACCTATGCCTGGTAAGAGGCATTACCAATCCATTCCGCTGCCCTGTGGGCAGCGGCTGGATGTGTTTGAACAGGCACTGGCACCGCAGTGGCGGTGCCAGTGGGATGATCAGGATCTGTTAACGGTGGAACTGACCGACGGCATCGCCAGTGTGGTGCAGTCTTGCCAGGAACCGACGCAGCTTCTGCGTGCTGCCTGGGCGTTCTTTGTCTCGCAGCCGGATATGAACACCCTGCAGTTTGAGAGCGGTTTTAACGCTGCTTTCATGATTCAGGAAGAGAATCAAACAGCACGGCTGGAACGCGACATGTTCTGGCAGCTGCCCGGTGACTGGTTAAGCCAGGGCGATGCCTTGCCGTATCCGGTCACCATGATCATGGATGAATCCGGCCGGCGTCACCCACGACGCCGCGCCAAGCCGGCGGGGGAAGTGTACCGCCGTTTTGATACCGGTATTCAGGCGTGGGTGTCTCTGCGCACGCTGGATATTGAGGAAGACCTGAACCGTTTCATGCGCTGGCAGAACAGCGAGCGTGTGGCTGCCTTCTGGGAACAGAGCGGCACCCTGGAAGAGCATCGCGCTTACCTGGAGAGCCAGGCGAAAGAGCCGCGAGTGCTTAACCTGATCGGTTGCATTGATGATGAGCCCTTTGCCTACTTTGAGGCGTATTGGGCCAAGGAAGATCGCATCGCACCCTATTACGATGCACAGGATTTTGATCGCGGGATTCACATGCTGGTGGGCGAAGACCATCACCGTGGCCCGCACAAGGTAAAGGCATGGCTGAATGCGCTCTGCCATTACCTGTTTCTCGATGATTGTCGTACCACAAGGATTGTGTCCGAGCCCCGCTCGGATAACGACAGGATGATTCAACACCTTCAAGCCAGGCGATTTGCCAAGCCAAAGGAGTTTGATTTTCCGCACAAGCGCGCAGCCCTGATGGTGCTGCATCGTGATGCGTTTTTTGAGCGTTGCGAGCTGAGCTGAAAGTCACGGTTCGGATTTTTTCACTCTGAACCGCCATGGCGCGCTGCCCACCACTATCCGGCAGCAAGTGGCTGACTGTCCGAATTCTTCGGTGGTCGGTGTATGGATAACCCGGAGGCCGTTCGGCCTCCGCCACATTGAGGACATATCACCATGAGCGTTCATTCTCAGGAATACGATGTCGTTGGTATTGGTTTTGGCCCGGCCAACCTGGCCATTGCCATTGCACTGGACGAGCAGAAAGACCTGGATGGCCTGCGTTACTGCTTCCTGGAAAAACAACCCCGCTTTGAATGGCACGGCGGCATGTTGCTGGAAGGCACTCGCATGCAGGTGTCATTTCTGAAAGACCTGGCGACCCTGCGCAATCCCGCCAGCCGTTTCACCTTTGTTAATTACCTGCATGACAACAATCGTCTAGATTCCTTTATCAACATGGGGACGTTCTTTCCTACCCGTGTGGAATATAACGATTACATGCGCTGGTCCGCCGATCAGTTTAAAGAGCATGTGCACTACGGCCAGGAAGTGATTGCCATTGAGCCGGTGGAGCAGGGTGGCGAAGTGGAGTGGGTGCGCGTTCGCTCACGGAACGCCGATGGCAGTGAGACGGAAATTTTTACCCGTAACCTGGTGATCGGCATTGGTGGTTACCCGAAAATCCCGGCCGTGTTCGCCGGCAAGATGGGTGACAACATGGTTCACTCATCGCGCTATAAACACGAATACGAGCGGTTTGGTCGCCACGAAACGCCGCGTATTGCGGTGATCGGGGCAGGCCAGAGTGCCGCTGAAATCTATCTGGATCTAATGGACCAGTATCCGGATGGCAAGATGGATCTGGTCAGTCGCAGCCGGGCCCTGCACCCGGCCGATGACAGTGCTTTTGTGAACGAAATTTTCGATCCATCGTTCACGGATACTATCTATGCTAGGCCGGAATCCGAACGGCAGGATTTTCTCAAACGTTTCAGTCAGACCAATTACGCGGTAGTGGACCTGGCGGAAATTGAACAGATCTACGAGCGTCTGTACCTGCAGAAAGTCACCGGCAAGGTGCAGCACCGCTTCCTGTCCAACCGCGATATCGTTGGTGTGCAGAATGATGGCACCCGTGTGCTGTTGACCCTGCGCAACAAGGACACTGGCGTGGAGCAGACTGAAGTCTATGACGGGGTGGTGCTGGCCACCGGTTATAACCGCAATGGCCATGAGCAGTTGCTGTCGCCCATGGCGGACTGGATGTCGGAGAAAGGCGTGGAGCGCTGTTATCGGTTGCCCATGGCATCAGGTTGCCATGCCAATGTGTTCCTGCAGGGGTGTTGTGAAGAAACCCATGGCCTCAGTGACACCCTGTTGTCGATCTTGGCAGTGCGCTCCCAGGAAGTGGTGGATGCGTTGATAGAACGGCAGAGCCGGCCGCTCGAAACGGCCTGTGCAAGCTGATGATTTCTGCTCTGGCCCCCTTGTTTCAAGGGGGCTTTTCTTCCTATGGCCGCTTGTTACGCCTGGCCGAGCCGAACGATGTGGCCATCCCGTTAACCGATCTGTTTGATGCCGGCCGGTTACGGCAGTCGTTGTATCAATTTCGTCCTGACTTGAAGGGGGAAGACGAGCGGGCACTGCTCTCCATCTGGAGTAAATACTATTTCTTGCGGCTGTTGCCGCCGGTGCTTGCGGCCAACCTGATCCTGCAGCGTGAATTGCCTTTGTCGGTGAACGTGCTGGCGGTCGAGGTGGATGCGCAGGGGTTGCCCGGTGTCTTTGTGTTGCCGGATGACGGACAACAACTTGTGGCATCTGCGCACCCGCTGTCCCGTTTCGAGGGAATAATGCGGGATAACCTGCAGCCGGTTATCACTGCCTGGCAGCAGGCACTGGGGCTATCCACCCGGGTGCTGTGGAGTAATGCCAGCCGTTACATCCACTGGTTCACGGGGGAGCTGAAAGGGGCGGGTTTACCGGAGATGCTCTGGGCGCCGGGGCAGGCGTTGCTTGATCAGCCCACCTTTGAAAACGGTGACAGAAATCCCTTGTGCGGAGCCTACCAGGACAGGGTGAACGCCAACACCGGCACGGTGATCACCGTGCGTCGTACCTGTTGCATTCGCTTTCGTTTGCCGGACACAGCGTTGTGTGAAGACTGCCCCAGGCTGTGCCGCAAGGGCATGGCAGCGTAACCCGCTAACGGGGCAGGGCAATCCAGCTCAGCACGCCTTGCTGTCGTTCGCGCCAGCGAAAAGGAATGCTGGCACCAAGCTTCCAGTCTGGCGACAGGGTTTTCAGCAGGGTCAGTGAACGGGCATCCCGGCGCTCCGCGTCATGGAAATAAAAGCGTTTGCCGGTGATCGGGTAGAGCGCCTTGAACAGGCTTTCCTTGGCGGAAAAAATCAGCGTGATGCGATTGGCGCGCTGAATAGGCGATAATCCTTCCAGTTGTTCCCGTTCTTCGTGGGTCAGTAATTCCCGGCACAGCCGGGCTGCCCGTTCTGCGCTGAGCCATTGTTCCGTGTCCAGCCCGACGGTCAGCCAATGGCGTGCGTCGGCGACCATCACTTCAGCAATGCCCTGGCTATGGGTAATGCTGCCCAGACTGCCTGCGGGCCATTGTGGTGCCCGGTCGGGGCCCAAGGCAGGGATGCCCTCCATTCCCAGCATCGCCAGCGCTTCGCGGGCGCACCATCGGCCGGCCAGGTACTCGCTGCGGCGTTTGGCCACCGCCGTACTCAGGGAGGGCGGCAGGGGGATGTCTGCCTGGGCAAAGCTGTCGTCGCAGAGACGCTCAGGGGCGTAGTGGCAGCCCACGCGCACCAGTCCGGTGGCGAGTTCTTCGCGGTGCAGGTGAGTCAGGCATGCGGGGCGATGGAATAATGACATGATCAACAGATTTCCCGGTTGCCGGTACTATATCAGAGGTGCCAGTCGGAGGCCCCCAGTCGCCGCACAATTTGATCCTCACCGCAATGCGACAACTGCTACACTAGGCATACGCTGGCCGTGCGTTGTCAGTGTTTCCTTGCCACCTTTCTTTGCCACAGGCTGCTCCCGTGACTGATGCCTCTTTTGCTTCCCTGCCGCTGTCTGCGGAACTGCTCGCCAACCTGAATACCCTGGGTTACGCCACCATGACGCCGGTGCAGGCACAAAGCCTGCCATTTGTGCTGAAAGGGCATGACGTGATTGCCCAGGCCAGTACCGGCAGTGGCAAGACGGCGGCTTTCGGTCTTGGCCTGCTGCATCCATTGAATCCACGCTATTACGGTTGCCAGGCGTTGGTGTTGTGCCCTACCCGGGAGCTGGCCGATCAGGTGGCCGGGGAAATCCGCCGGTTGGCCCGTGGCCCTGGCAATATCAAGGTGCTGACCCTGTGTGGCGGGCAACCCATCGGCCCGCAGATTGGCTCGCTGGAACATGGGGCCCAGATCGTGGTGGGCACGCCGGGGCGGGTGCTCAAGCATTTGAGCAAGGGCACGCTGAGTCTGGAAGGGCTGAATACTCTGGTGCTGGATGAAGCGGATCGTATGCTCGATATGGGGTTCTACGATAGCATTGCCGAGGTGATCCGGCAGACGCCATCCCGTCGCCAGACCCTGTTGTTTTCGGCTACCTATCCGGCAGGGATCAAGCAGCTGGCGGAAACCTTCATGAACAACCCCCAGCATGTAGAGGTGGAAGCGCTCCACGATAATAGCCAGATCGAACAGCGCTACTACGAAGTAGACCCTGCTGAGCGGGAAGAGGCGGTGGCCCGTGCCATTGCCTGTTTCCGGCCGGTGTCCTGCGTAGTGTTCTGTGTGACCAAAAAACAATGCCAGGACGTGGTGAACCAGCTTTGCCGGCAGGGGATGTCGGCCATGGTGCTCAACAGTGATCTGGAACAGCGCGAGCGCGATGAGGTGCTGACGTTGTTTGCCAACCGCAGCCTGTCGGTGCTGGTGGCCACGGATGTGGCAGCGCGGGGCCTGGATATCGATAACCTGGATATGGTTATCAATGCAGAACTGTCCCATGAACCGCAGACCCACATTCACCGTGTCGGCCGTACCGGTCGAGCCGGTGAAAAGGGCCTGGCCATCAACCTGGTAGCGCCGCGCGAATCCCGTCGTGCCATGGCCATTGAATAATTGCAGGGCGCGCCCCTGAACTGGCACCCGGTGAGCAGCCTGAAGCCCCGTGAAGGTGACACCTTGCAGCCCCCGACAATTACGTTGTGCATCGGCGCCGGCCGCAAGGACAAGCTTCGCCCCGGCGATATTCTCGGCGCGCTGACCGGTGATGCGGGGATTGCCGGCAACAAGGTGGGCAAGATTACCGTCACGGATTATCAGGCTTATGTGGCTATCGATCGTGACAGTGCTGACCTGGCGCTGGAGCGATTATTGAAAGGCAAAATCAAGGGCAAAAACCGGCGCGTTAAAAAGTTGTAACCTTCCCGCACCTGTCATTCTCTCCCTTCAGATCCCGTTGGGTGTGAGCATGATTGTGTCGGGAAACTGGATTATTATGCGACCGGGGAAAAAATTAATGAGGGTACGCGCCACCGGATTGATAAGGCGGCGCTGCCATTAAAGTGGCATCGCTTCTCGCGGCCATCAGTAGGCTGCTATTTAGCCTGACATCTCTCGGACAGCATTATGACAACAACACTGCGCAACAGCCTGGCATGCCTGGTCGCCCTGATGGCGGCCGGCTGTGGGGGAGGCTCTTCATCCAGTGGCGGCGCCGTCACGGAAGCCACAAGCAGCGCACCAAGCCGGGCCTGGTTCTATGACGCTGACGGCGCGCAGGTTGCGCGTATGCAGTTCCAATACCCCGACGAACTCACGATTAACGTGCAGCTGCACTCTGTCGGGCCAGATATGGCATGGGATACCGGGGATGATACGTCGCATCCTTATCTACAGTGTCAGTACATGTCGGCGCCGAGCCCATTGCTGCGCTATCCGGATCTGTATTTTCTCGGCATGATAGGGTCGCCTACGGGCGCTACTGGGCTGGCTGTACTCGGCCTTTCGAATAATGGGCCGATGAAATGCCCGGTGCGTAACGGCCGACGACTTCAGCAAGAGTCCGGTTTCGTAACCGGCCTGTTCATGCCTGGTTTGGACTTTAGTTACAGTTACCTGATCAATGCCGAACTTGAGCATTTTGGTGGGACCGCAACGGAGGTGCTCGACTACGAATTTGATGGCCTGGACACGACGGTTGCCGAGATATTGGCGTTGTCAGAATTTACCTCTGATATCGACCTCACGACGGTGGATGAGCCTGATTTGCCAGCCATCGTCGATCACACGCAAACCAATAGCGTCATCTTCGATGCCGAGCAGCGCCCCCTGAGCATTGATCTCACTGCGGATAGCTCCTGGACGGCTGTGCTTGATGCGTACTGCATGGATGCGCATCCAGTTGCCGTCTCAATCAAGCTTCTGAGGGGGTGCTCGTCCGCCCACCAAACACGCTCCTATCGCTACCTGGGCGATAGCGTCGAACAGGATGTTCAACGCTACAACGGCTCAAATTCCGCAAACCTGTATTCCGGCACCGCCACTCGCCTGGCCGACCGCGTGATCGTCCATCCCGGTACCGCCGATGCCGGTCCTGATTCGGGGATGTATTACGATTCCTACCTCTTTAATGAGTCAGAACAAGTGACGGCCAAGGTGCAGAGTTCATACGGTGTAGACGGGATTTGGGGCACAGAAGACGATCAGCATGAAACTCTCGATAGTTATCACTATGACCACAATGACAGGCTCTCCGAAATCAGTTACCGCGGATCGATCATGCGGAGATACAGTTACTACAACGATGGGAAATTGAAGCAGGTCGACGAAATTAATAGTCAGTCCGAGGTCCCCTGGGAGCGAACGCTGGTCTCCTACCGGCAGGGCGCGCCGGCGAAGATCACCGTGCAGAGGCGTGAAGACGACCCGAATGATGGCCATGTGCTGCAGACGCGTATTGTCATGGAATTTGCGTCCAGCGAAGAAAACTGGCCCGAACTGTTTTCACCTGTGCCCCTGTTTCCCGAGTTCCGGATGCCGCCCAGTATTGATGACCTGATGCGCTTCCAGCCAATAAGGTGATCAGGGGTGTGTAAGTGGTTCAGGCGGAGCCGCTTTTTCTTTCTACAGGGCGGCTAGAACCTGTCAAAAAAAGGTGCTGCGGTCACTTTATGCGGCATGTGAAGTACACGTCGCCAGTTGCAGACAACTTATGCTTCACGCTACAAGAAGAAAATCGAACGGGGAAATTGGTGGGCCCACCAGGACTTGAACCTGGGACCAATCGATTATGAGTCGACTGCTCTAACCAGCTGAGCTATAGGCCCGGAAGCGTTGTTCGGCGCTGAAACTTTGACGCCAGACGTGCCGCGCGTGTTATGCGGGCACGGATTATAACGTGTATTTGATTCCGGGAAAGGCTGTTTGTTTTTGTTTTGCTTGCCGGGCTGCGAAGCAGCCCGGTAGCGTCAGGCATCCGGCGTCTAGTGTCGTGCGTTCTTTACAGGTCGCCGTCCAGGAAGCTGCGCAGGTGTTCGCTGCGGCTCGGGTGGCGCAGTTTGCGCAGCGCCTTGGCTTCTATCTGACGGATACGCTCACGGGTTACGTCGAACTGTTTGCCCACTTCCTCAAGGGTGTGGTCAGTGTTCATGTCGATGCCGAAGCGCATGCGCAGGACTTTGGCTTCACGGGCGGTCAGGTTAGCCAGCACATCACGGGTGGCTTCTTCCAGGCCCAGTGAGGTGGCAGAGTCCACCGGCGATTCCATGTTGCCGTCTTCGATAAAGTCGCCGAGGCTGGAATCTTCATCGTCACCGATGGGGGTTTCCATGGAGATCGGCTCTTTGGCGATCTTCAGTACCTTGCGGACTTTGTCTTCCGGCATTTCCAGACGGACACCCAGTTCTTCCGGGGTCGGTTCGCGGCCCATTTCCTGCAGCATCTGACGTTGTACCCGGTTGATCTTGTTGATGGTCTCTATCATGTGTACCGGGATACGGATGGTGCGCGCCTGGTCGGCGATGGAGCGGGTGATGGCCTGACGAATCCACCAGGTGGCGTAGGTGGAGAACTTGTAACCACGGCGGTATTCGAACTTGTCCACGGCTTTCATCAGGCCAATGTTGCCTTCCTGAATCAGGTCGAGGAACTGCAGGCCGCGGTTGGTGTATTTCTTGGCGATGGAAATTACCAGACGCAGGTTGGCTTCCACCATTTCTTTCTTGGCGCGACGTGCCTTGGCTTCACCGATGGAGATGCGACGGTTGATTTCCTTGATGTCGCCCACGGGCAGGCCAATGATGTCTTCAATGGTGCCGATCTTGCGTTGGGCACGCTGAACATCTTCTTTGACTGCGCCGAGTTTGTCGGCGATGGCTTTGCCTTTTTTGGTTTTCAGCTGGCCATCGATCCAATCCATGTTGGTTTCGTTGCCAGGGAATACCTTGATGAAATCCTTGCGATCCATGCCGCCGCGGCGAATGGTGGCGGACATGATCTGACGCTCGAATTTACGCACCAGGTCCAGGTTATCGCGGGCACCGACCAGCATGCCGTCGAAAATGCGCGGCACCAGTTTGAACAGGGTGAAGTGTTCGGCCAGGGCTTCCAGAGCCTTGGCACTGGAGGCGTGATCGCGACCGTTGCGCTTGAGAGAGCGTTCGGCTTTTTCGTGCAGTTTTTTCAGCGTCTCGAAACGCTCTGCCGCCAGAACAGGATCCAGGCCGCCTTCATCTTCTTCTTCATCGTCGTCGCTGTCTTTGTCGTCAGTGCCTTCTTCCTTGGCTTTCTCTTTGGCCTTGGCTTTTTCTTCCGCTGCTTTCTTGGCTTTTTCGGCGAAGGCAGGATCCCGGTTGACGTTGGTTGCCGCAGCGCCATCGTCGTTGGGATCCAGGTAACCGGCAATGATGTCGGTGAGCTTGCGTTCTTCGTTTTCCACGCGAGCGTATTCGTCGATCACCATGTCGACGGCGCCGGGCCAGAAGGCGAGGGCGTGCAGGACTTCACGGGTGCCTTCTTCGATACGCTTGGCAATTTCGATTTCGCCTTCGCGGGTCAGCAGCTCCACGGTACCCATTTCGCGCATGTACATGCGCACCGGGTCGGTGGTGCGGCCGGGTTCGTTTTCTACGGAGGCGAGCACGGCAGCGGCTTCTTCAGCGGCGACTTCGTCGGTGCTGTCGGCGCTTTCATCGATCGTCAACTGATCGGCATCGGCGGCTTTTTCCACCACGGTGATGCCCATGTCGTTGATCATCTGAATGATGTCTTCCACTTGATCAGTGTCGGTAATGGAATCCGGCAAGTGGTCATTCACTTCGGCGTAGGTAAGGTAGCCCTGTTCCTTACCCAGTGCGATCAACTGCTTCAGCTGAGATTGTTGCTGCTGCTTTTGAGTCGTCATGCAATAAAGCCCGTAACGTCGTGCTGGAAGCTTGCGCTGGCCAGCGTGATGGTGGCGTGGGAAAACGGCGTATTATACCGGGATGTGGGGGCTACGGCCAGTCAATGCAACCCTGGGGGTGTTGCATGGGCCGGCCTAGTCGAAGGGTTTGCGGGCGTGCTGGCGCGCTTCGGCCAGGGCTTTATGCAGCGCCTGCCAGTGTGCCGGGTCGGGCATGCCGGCCTGTTCCACTTCCAGCAGGGCGGCCTCCAGCCGGGTCACTTCCAGCTGTGACAGGGCATCCAGCCATAGCCGGGTGGCCATTTCTTCGGCCATGGGCGGCTTGAGGCTGGCCTTGAGCAGGCGAGACAGGGTTTCGCCCTGCTCCAGCGCCATCAGGGCGCCCAGCAGCGCGGCGGCGCTGTGGTTCTGTCGGCACAGGCCGGCTACCTGGACCAGCAGGTCGATATGCGGCAGCGGGAGGGTATCGATGCCCTCGGGCAGCGGGTGTTGGTCAATCAGTGAAGGGTAATCCAGCAGCACCAACACCAGGCGCT
>Ga0208668_1000180_pt1 | contig 16175 bp, 16 predicted proteins | sample 18_taG_FD_184093 | JGI IMG/M metagenome (GOLD analysis project Ga0208668, IMG submission 184093) | Marine viral communities from the Subarctic Pacific Ocean - 18_ETSP_OMZAT15316 metaG (SPAdes) (version 2) | ecosystem: Environmental > Aquatic > Marine > Oceanic | place: Pacific Ocean | collected...
TTCGAGCAGACTTTAAGGGAGACAGTTGTTCCTGGTAATACTTCACCAGCACAGTTCGCTGCATTTCTTTTAGTTGCAAAAGAATACGATCTTAATCCAATCACCAGGGAGATCTTTGCTTTTCCTTCCCAGGGTGGTATTCGTCCTATAGTTTCAATTGATGGTTGGATGACAATGTGTAATCGCCATCCTCAGTTCAATGGAATGACCAGTATAGACAACCTGGATAAAGACGGCAATCTTATTTCAATAACTGTAAAGATGTTTCGTAAAGATCGTGAACATCCGGTCGAGGTTACTGAGTATATGAGTGAATGCCGTCGTAATTCACCAACCTGGAAACAATGGCCAGCGAGGATGCTTCGTCATAAAGCAATGATCCAGGCAGCCAGATACGCATTCTCATTCAGCGGGATCGAAGAGCCGGATGAATTTGAACGATCTGAAAAGGCTGTTAATACTGAAACAAAACCGAATGGCAAAGGCTTAGATGATCTGGCCGCTTCGGTGATCAAAGAGGATCCTGTTGTTTTAGATAATGAGACAGGTGAAATTATTAAACCTAAAAAGAAAGGAGCGAAGAATGTCAGAAAAAATGACAAACAAACGCGAGACGCTGCAGAAGCTCATTGATGCTTGGCCAGGTGGAATATCCCGCAACGATTTTCCAAGGGGATTTGCACTTGCTCAGAGGATCGCTGATCTGGTCCACAAGGATGGTTATGAAATAGAATCTACCCAGGTGGCTCATCAAAATAGGCATGGTAATACAGGCCATCATGCTATGTACACAATTTTAAAAATATAAGGAGAAATACATGAGTGGAAAGCTTTATGATCTAGTAGTAACAACAGGTTCTTACCTGGACAGTAGTGGACAATCTAAAAACCGTTATCAGAATATGGGTGCCCTTATGGAAAACAAAGATGGTGGCAAATATATTTTGATCAACAAAACTTTTAATCCAGCTGGTGTTCCGTCGGTTCCAGAAAAGGATTCAATTGCAGTGTCTTTATATAAACCTAGAGAAGAGACTAAACCTGCAGCCAAACCTGTCGCGCCAACTGAAGAGTATGAAGAGTTTTAAAATAGCCGCTGCAGCTTTATATGGAATCTTGGTCCTGGGACTTGTCGGTACTATCGACTACCAGGACGAGATTATTGAAGGTCAGATCTACGTCAATAAAGTTTGTCGTGGGGAAATGATTGATTACAAAAAAATACAACCGGAGTGCTTATGAATATTTATTCACATAAATTTATTAAAGTTAGACAAGTTGCTGAAATGACTTCATTATCTGTCCCATCTATTTATAGGTTACAAAAGGAAGGTAAGTTTCCAAAGTCTGTTAAAATTGCAGGCAATTCCAGTAGATGGATTCATCGTGAAATTGAAGAGTATTTAAATGACTGTTTAGCATCACGAACTTAGATCAATCTATACTATTATCTATACTATCGAAGTTACAAATTTTCTTAAAAACCCTTTACATAAGGGATAGCGACGATTAGTTAGATTCCGGCCCCGGGCACCAATCAAAATATATCAAGCGGTCTTATTGGCCGCTTTTTTATTGCCCCTATGCCACTTATAGAGCTATTTTCTATTTATCATAGCCTATCACACACTATCAAATTTATCACCCAATCTTACTGTAAACTATACTATTACCTATACTATCGAGACTAATAATGCTAACTGATCGGTTCATTAAATCAATTAAGCCTGGGGAGAAAGAAAAATTTATTGCAGATTTTGATGGATTGTATATAAGAGTCGCTCCCCTATCAAAAGGCGGCAGCGTTACTTTTAAATTTCACTATACACCTTCCGGATCTACACATCCAATTAAAAAAGCGATGGGTAAATATGGTGATATTGAATTAGCACAAGCAAGAGAGCTAGTTAGAGATTATAGAAAACAACTTGCTCTAGGAATAGATCCATTTAGAAAGAAAGAAAAAGAATTAGAAGCTGCTTCAGATTTTATAGAAGCTTATGCTGATCTTAAAGGTTTAGATAAAGAAAGCAAAGCCTACACTGATGTAGTTAGAAATATAGGATATTTAACTGAGAACCTGGGTGATCATCCTCCACATGATTATTCAAAGATAGAGATTAATGGTTTTATTCGAGATCGTTTAAGATCTGTAAAAACAACATCAGTCCGTCGAGAGTTAAATTCAATCTGCGCTGTCTTTAATTTGGTTTATGAAGAACATGAGATAGATCACTTTCATAGATTCCGGAAACTAAACATACCAAACCTGGGATTAGATAGTGAAGAGCGCGATGATTTTAGTTCGGATCAATTAAATTTATTAAGAGATGTTGTTGGCGGATCTACTAATAAAATTGAGCAGATCATAGGCTTATTAATTGATACAGGAATGAGATCATCGGAAGCTGTAGGATTAGCTTCTGAAGATATAAAATTAGGAACAATACCCCATGTAGTCTTACATAAGAATCCTATGCGTAGGCTAAAAAATAGAAGCTCTAAAAGGATTATTCCCCTGGTAGGATCCTCCCTGGCTGCAGCTCATTGTTTAGATCTTTCAGAAGAGTGGATCTTTCCTAAATATTTAAAATCAAAAAATGGTAAAAACAGTGCAAATGCTTCTATAAATAACAGGCTTCATAAAATATTAGGACCAGGATCTCCAACATCACATTCGTTTCGTCATACATTAACTACCAGGTTAAGATCTGTTGAATGTCCAGAATACATGAGAAAAGAATTGGGTGGCTGGGCCAGTTCAGTTTCAGAGCTTTATGGATCTCCAACTGATATAGCAAACAAAGCTAAATATATTGAGCAGTCTTTGGATTGGATTACTGAGATCTTATAAGATCCAGGCTTGCAGTGTTGCGCCCTACTTCTCCAAAATCTTTATGCAGCAGAATACAGCACATATCTCTACCGGATCTATAACCCATTCCACTATGCCAGGCATCTTTTGCAGCCAAGGTCCTAAAACTTTCCCAGGTACAACCAGCAGACTCAATGACGTTCCTGGTATGAATATGGCCAGTGTACCAATATCTGTGTTTAGTTGATCCCCACTCTTTAGGTTTGTCAGCTGCCATTATTTGAGGTAGTTTATCCGGCTTCGCCATATCACCATGAGTGGATCCGATTAAGACCTTGCCGAACTTATAATACCAAAACCTAGATGGCTGGACATCGACAGTAACTCTTAGCTCTGAATGATACATTCTCTCCAAGGCATAACCAAGGAAAAGTGAGCTATGAGCGTCGTGGTTGCCGATGATATTCTTAACGATAACATTCTTATGTTTCCGCAGCGCAGAGGTTATGATCTCGCACATCAAATCAATCCCAACTTTTAAAACCTTGTGCCAGCGTCCGTCCACGTCGAGGTGGTTATTGCTCCGGGCGGTCCGGTTCTGATCATTGTCGCTGTGGAAGAAATCCCCGAGCTGGAGTATTACAGCTTTGTCTGTAGATGGTGATCTTTCTACCAGGGCATTTGTTGCTTTTTGGAGATCCTTGGTTGCGATCTTCAGATCAAAATCTTCTCCGGATTCATTCCTATGAGCCAACATCCCAATGTGCGGATCACCCATTGGATAGACTGCCAGGAGATCTTTATCGGTCTTGCTTGGTGCTCTTACTTTTACCGGAGTGAAATCAGTCAGGGATTGATTGAATATATCTGCGATCTCGTCAACATTAAAGCCTGCATTTTGGGTTTTTACCCACTGGCCTTTGACGTTACCTTCATCATCATAATACGTTGATACACCCTTAATATTGAAGCCTTCAGCTGCCGGGTGAGTCATGTCTGCTTCTGGCGCGATCCCTGCCGCAGCCGCCCTCTTTTTTAACATCCTTAAAGTGCGGGAAATATTAGACTGATTGATGCCGAGTTCGACAGCAACCGCCCTCATTGAACCTAACTTATCGTACAGCAAAACCTTCTGCCGTTGCCCAGCTGTAGTACAAAAAATAAGTAGGTGTTTCATCACCGACGTGAAACTATGGAACTCCCGAAATATAAACCGACGATTGATAGAATAGCGTGCGAGAGCCATTCGGGTGTTACTATTCCCTCGAGCTCGATCCAGGTGGTAATTTCCTTAGTGAAGTCCAGGAAGAGTAGTTTAAAACCGGAAGTGGAAATAACAGGTATCTGGGTTGTGGTGGAAAACAGCACCGGACCAACCAATATCCAGGCGGCCATCAACATGAAGGATATAACTAAGAAGCGACGAATCCAGTTGGCATTTGGATTAGAGAAAGCTCTTGCTGCTTCTCTGGATCCCTCCTCTTCTTTATACCGTCCAATCAAACGATTGAACTGTTCAGCCTTATCAGCATTAGCTTGGGACCAGCCCTTCATAATCGCTCCCCCAAACGTTGATCCGAGCATTGTCCAAATCTCGGCTGGAAGCCCAAACATCAGGTGATAAAATTTACTAAGAGTGCTGCTACTACAATCCCTGCAAAAATCAAAAGAGATTTATTTTTTAGTAGTTTTTCTATTTCATCTTTCATATTAAACTCCTTCTATGATATAAATTTAAGTGCCTTTAAAAGTCCTATCTCGCTAATGATGAAAAAACCTAAAGCACCAAAGGCTGTCCACCAGATTCGCTTGAGTGTTAGTTCAATGGCTGTGAGTCGCTCATTGATATTCTTTTGAGTTTTAAATAGAGACTTGATCTGATAGTCATGCGTTTCAACCTTAACTTCCACTACATCTATATTACGACAAGTATATTTTTCATCTACTGTAGCTTCCATTTATTACTCCTTATTTATTTAAAACTGATCCGGTCAGAATGGCACCAAAAGCGAGGTGCAACAACCCCCCAAATTGGAGAGTGAATGGAGAGTGTTGAAAATTTATCAATTTTAAAATCTCAAGTTTCACCATCACATCATCTTCATTGCCTACTAATAGCATCAGCTGATCTAAATCCGGGCGGTGCAAGCCGATCCAGGTGGGCACGAAAAAAAAAATCGAATAGGCATAGAAATAAATAGCACCCTAAAGTGGCAAACCGAAATCGTTGCTTAAATTCTATATCAGTCATATTGCTATATTATTGTTCCTTAAACTTTAAACGCATCCTTGAAAAAATCCTTCCAGAATTTCTGCACTTGATCTTGATATTTTTTAGCTAACTCTGGTTGCTCTTTTGCAATCTTTTCCAACTCAGCTTTCCATTCTGCATAGGTTGGTAATTGCGGTTCTAAATTTATATTAAACATATTGCTCCTTTGTTTTCATCTACGAATAAAAAGCGAGGGTTATCTTTGTCGTGGCTGGCGCGATAATGTTTAGGTCGGTTATGCCACTATCAGAGACATCTCGGACGCTTGGGTTTAATTCCACACTATCTGCATCAATACTACCTGTCGGTATCACAGCAGCAGAGCTGTCATATCTACAATAGAAATCCCCATTGGCACTGAATACAACTATATTAGTATTGGTTGGCAAGGTGACTTCTTGATTAGTCGAAGCTGCTAGTTCACCTGCGTAGTAAGAATCTGAGGTGTTTATCGCCCCTGATGCTTCCCCTCTCGCTCCTCGTCTTTGTTGAAATTGATTCATTTTGTTATCCTCCTTTTGGATATTTAGTTTTAACCGCCTGACAGTCAGCGATATATTTATCAATCTGTGCTTGATCACCTTTAACGATACCATCTAGGTAGTCTGGCATAGGTGGATATTCTGCTGCTCTTAAACCCTTGTACTTGTTGGCAATGGCTTCATTATCTAATCTTGTTACTTCTGCTGTAATTTCTTCTGCTGTAGGCTCTGTCTGGTCTTTATCTAGCCACTCTAAGTCATCCTCTCTAAGAATCCATTTAGCGTCTGGTCTTAGATTTTGTATAGCTTGTACTGAAATCATTATATTCTCCTTTAATCGTAAGCATAGAAGCCAAACACTGTAGTGTCAGAAGCTCCCACACTGGTTGTAATTGCTAGGTCGCCATTTCCATCTACAGAAAATGCAGTACCCGTTATCGCTCCCGCACTACCATCTACTTTGTTAGAATTAATTGTTGTGCCATCATCTTCTATACTCACCATCCACATCTCGCTTCGATAATCAGTAGAACTATAACGCTGGCCAATAAGAAAGAAACCATGTCCTCTTGCTGCTGTCACAAGTGGTTGGTCTCCATCTCCTATCCAAGCTCCCGGATTAACAATCATCATTCTGGTATTGCTAGTTGGGCCAATAGCAATACCAGCATTTGGTGAATCGGCTGCCACATCAATAGAAACCTTTGCATCACTAAATTGACTACTTGTTCCAATTCTTACATCGCTATCTTCTACATACATTATAGTGCCAGTAGCATTATCATCAATACCTAGGGAGGCAAAGTCAGAGATTGTACCGCCATCAATCTTGTCACCTGAAATTGCATCAGCAGCAATGGCGGTAGCGTTTCCAGTTGAAGTTACAACCCCTGTTAAATTAGCATTGGTTGTAACATTACCTGCTGTTAAACTTGAGGCTGTTCCAGAGCAGTTAGTTAAAACTCCAGCAGAGGGTGTTCCAATATCGGGAGTAACTAATGTTACCGAACCACTAATAGTACCGCCATCAATCTTATTCCCAGACAGAGCATCGTTTGCCACTTCTGAATCAGTGATTACTAGTGTTGCTAGTTTAGATTGAGCGATTGCAGCACTAGCATCTACATCTGCATTGGAGATTGTGCCATCTACAATACTTGTTGTTGTTACATTCTTACTTGAATTTCCTGTGTTATACATTGTTATTCTCCCAAGGTTTTCCTTTTATTAAGACAGGCGAGCTATTCATCTGCTTCTGTAAATCGTGTTTGACTTTTGCTTTAGCTTCAAACTCTGCTTGGTTTGTATTCTCAATTAACCATCCTAAAGCCTTTTCTTCGGTAATATCGGAAAAAGGTATTGGTGTCTCTATAGGGCTATTATCTATAGCTACTGTGCCAGTAAAGCCAGCAGTATATCCTTCTTCAACTACATCTATCGCATAATCAATAGATGTAACAATCTCATTACTATGAGCTATATTATTTATTTTATATTCAAAATCCATTTCTATTCCTTTTGTAGTTTATTATGTACCCTTTCTTTATCTAAGCATTTTGATGTAAATGAATCGTTGCTGTATAGTCTGAGGATAAATCACCGTAAGCATAAATCTCAACAAATGTAGCTGTTATTGTTGCTGCTAGTGTTATATTAAGTGTAGTGCTTCCAATATGGTCAATTAAACTCTGTAAAACAGTTTCGTCATCAGATACCGAGAAGTGCTTGAAATCAGAGGCTACTTGAGAATCGGATATACGTTGGCTTAATAGAACCGTACCTGCTAGTTTTGTCTGGCTAGCTGCTACTTGAAACTTTCCTATCAAAGTTGGTGTGACTGCCGACGTTGAAAGGGATCCAGCTCTACTAAATAACTTGGCTTGTCTCTTTTCAAAATATGTACCAGTTGTCACAACTCCAGGCTGAATCCTTGCTATTCCAGACCAATAAGTACCAAAGGTTGTTTTTGAAGTACCTTCGTGCTTGTTAGATAAATACACCCCATCTAAAGCGTTTAATACTACATCAGCAGAATTACTAAGAAAGGTATTTCCTTGTACATTTAGACTTTCTGCATAACTATTATCGTCATCTATATAAGGTTGTATAGCACCATCGTTAGTATTAAAGAAACACCCTAGAATAGATAAAGACTCTACTCTACTGTCCTCTGAATATACAATTCCTACACCACCCTCAAAGAAGGAACCGCTAATAGTTATACTTCTACCCGAACTAACCCTAAAGCCAACAAAACTACCACTTGCAACAGAACCCTCTGCATCACAATTTTGGAACTCAATATTATTTCCGACAATATCCCAACATATACCATCTGTTACTCTACAGCTATTTCTGAAAGTATCAAACAAGCAAGAATTAACATTGTTTCCACCTCCAGCTATGTCACCTAAATGAACACCTCTCGAAGAATAATATTGAATATCAAATACGCTAAATATATTCACCCAACTAAAGTCAATACTCATTCCAGTCTCAACATTTCTAATCTTAATATGCTCAAATCTTGAGTCTGTTACAAATCTTAAATATAGACCGAACTCAACATTATCTTGCCCATCTATGTGGAGGTTTTCTATCCTTAATTCTCGGCTTGCTGTAGCGAGAGTATCATCATTACAATGAATAAATACTGTAACCCCAGTGTCAAGTTCTTTTCCTGAACCCCTACATTTTAGAGTAGTTTTGCCGTTCTCTCCAACCAGAGTAAAACCAGTTCTGTCAGACAAGTCTAGGTAGTCAATTAAGTAAGTGCCAGCAGGTATAAAAACATTAGTGAAGTTATCAGTACAATATTGAATAGCAGCAGTATCATCTGTAACACCATCTCCAGTAGCACCAAACCATTTGACGTTAATTGACGATTCGTGAACTCTAATCCATCGACCAGTTACTACCCCAGTTGCTTGAATAATAGTACCACCATTATCTGTAGCAGTAGAAGAAGCATCCCAGAAGAATGTGCCACTACCACCATCACCTTCATTAGAGTAACCTAATACTGTAATTGAATCGTTATCATCAACAGCAGAGCCTAGAAGTTTCAGTGTTGCAATACTCACCACATTGGTGAGACCAGTAGTTGAGGATGAGAGAATATCTACTGCTCCATCAATCTCAGTCACAGTAGAGTTAGATACAGTTACATCACCATCAGAGTCAAAGCCTAACATCTTGGTAGAGCGAGTTGCTTTCACAGGAAGTTCCATAGTAGCATCTTCATCTTGTAACTGAAGTCCTATCTTTCTAACCAGACCTGACTCATTTTGTTGAGCCATCATTACAATTTTGTCTAGGTCATCGTTTAAAGTCTCGGCTCTAAATGTACCACCAACCTGGTAGTCTGAAGTTCTGGAAATCGGAATATCACGAATAATTGTTACAATGTCTCCTTCTGAAGCTCCAGTTACTAGGACCACAGTTCCGCCACTGGATCCGCCCGCGCCTGTAACAGTGTAATGTGTAGTCAGTGTTTGTAATGTATCACCAACATACACCTTTAGATCCGCATCAAGAAAGATCGGAAAAGGATAAGTGAATGTGGTTTGACTAGCCGTAGCCGTATATTGAGACCTGGGTGTAATATCGCCTACTGTTAATGTTGCCATTTAGCCTCCTGCTGCTGTTAGGTCTGGCGCACTTTCTGGAGTAATAGATCCCGGTTTCCACCAATAATCTTGTCCATATTCTCGCTGCCTTTTTTTAATTTTTGTTCTAAATTTTTTATAAGCTTTTGGATCAGCTAACTTCTGTAATTGATCTAAAATAGTTCTGTTGTATATGCCCTTTAAATACCAAATGGTTCCTCCGGGGGTATAACGTCGTAAGAATTGTATCATATCTGCGCTAATATTTGTATCTTTTCCCTCTATCCAAGTATCTATATTTCCCTTACTTATATTCCAAATATCATCAGCTAACCCCCATCCTGGTCCAGCTAAAGTGGACATAAAAGATCGACCGAATCTATTTGACTCAGCAAATATAAAATCACCAAAGATTCCCATACCACCACCTTGTAAGTATGCCGCCCTCCAAAACCTTGGATCTTCCATATCACGCGGATTCTTTCCCATAGCGATTTCTTTAGCTTGGAGCGCGATCGCACCCATTACCGTTAATCCTATTGTAAGTTGTGATAGATAAGCCATCTTGTTTGCTGTACCATGTAATGATGCTCCTCTATATAGATGTTTCTGAATCATAAGTAGCGGAAAGGATTTATACATACCAACCAATCTAGCTGTTTCTCCAGACCAAGTACCTCTCTGAGTTCCCATTGTCATAATAGACCTGGAACGGACATCCGGCATTAATATCGCATGATCCACCTCTCCTAAAGTCATTTCATGGACTTTCATTACAATCGTGTTTTTTTGAGCAATTGTAATATCTTCTCTTTTCATAAAGTTTTCTATCGACCAATACTTAGAACCTTTATGAGTAATCGGGTTTGTAGCTCTGATAATGTCCCACTCGTCTGGAGTGATCTTATATCTAGCTAGTGCTGCTTGATGTTTCTTATGAAGGGCATTAAATGTTTTTGGAGATTCTGTTGCAAGAGTATCAAAGGTTGCTAAACCTGTTCCTTTTCTTAAACCATCCGTCCAGGGAGAGAGCAGGGAACCTCTCATAGTAACGTCAGCGGCTTTAGCTGCAAAGTCCGAACCGGTTAGTTCTGTATATCTATTTGCAGCCAATGCTCGAGTAGTCCAGGCATCAGCACCCAGTCCCATTTTTACTGCATAAATACGATCTTCTTTACTGGCTGGATTAAGCTGCCGCAAGGTTTCTTTAGCAATTTTCATTACTGGTATTTTGTTTACCCAGGCAGTTATTCCTACCATAATTGGATCATTTATAGACGAGATCATCGCAGTACCTAATTGAGCACTAACCAATAAGGCTCTTGTTGATTTCATGAAGTCAGCTCCAGCTACCCACACAGAATTGTTTATTTTTCCGGAAGCTACATTCCACATCCTGTCTAAATGAGCTATCTTTAGTTCAGATCCTTTCCCTTGGGCTAATTTCTTTTGCGTCATGCCTCTTAAATATTGATAGGTGGCTTGCGGATTTGGACCAAAAATTTCCATCATCGAGATCTCATGACTCATATTTGATATATGGTCCGTCATTGTGGTGTAGAAATCTGGACGGCCATAAGCATCATTAAGTTCCAGCCAATCATCGGTATTTTTGAATTTTAGGATTCGATGTTCCTGGTGTCTGTTGGCCAGCTTTGTACCTCCTTTCGCTCCAGACGGCTCCATAGAATGTAGGCCGTCGGTTCTTATATCATTATAAGCTTTCTCGAGTAAAAGCCTTATTTCCAGATCATCCATTGGAATACCCAAGTGATTGGTCATTTTCTCGCGATCCAATTTAGATCCAAACTGTTCGACAAAATCTTCTTTGCTTATTTTTGCTATAAGTTTAGGATCCCACCAGTGTGGAAACCAGTTATCTAATTTTCCAATATTGCCACCAGCTCGGTTAAATCTTATCCTGGCATCTTCAAAGACCTCTGCGATCTGCTTGGCAAACTGCTTGGCTATTTTATTACCGGTATTCACACCCTCGATCTCACGAACAACCTCTCTCATTCCTGCAATATCTTGTCTGAGTCCGAGTGTTGTGGTCCTAAATCTTTCCATTGCTGTGGCTATTTTCATGTGGAATTGACCTTCAATCGCTTTCGCTCTGTAATCAAAATTGGTATCGGCTAATATATCTTGGATGTCTTTAGTAATCATCGCTCCAACACCTCTTGCAAAACCCTTGGGATGTGCGTTGGCCGCATCTATAGCTTCTTTAACCTTAATAATCTGTAAAGCTTTTTGCCGTCTTTGTAAGGCAAGCTCTGCCATCTTTGCTTTAATAGCATCCGTCTGTGCCATTCTCCTAGCTGCAGCTGGATCCACACCTTCCAAGATATGACGTTCACTAAACTTGGTTATAGCATCTTTCAAATCCAGAGCCATTTGCTCTGCGACTAATCTGGATTCTAAACCAGTGTCTATACAGTGAGATAAACTTGCCATTATGCTGCCCTCATACACTTGAATAGATCATTTACAACTTTTTCATCATGATCTAAATCATCAAAAACTTTTCTTACTGCCTGGACCGTAGTTACTTCTTTACCAAGATCATCAATTAGAGTAAAAGGAATTTCAAGATCTTCACCAAAATCATCAATAATGCGCTGCGCTTCAATGACTTCTTCATCCATTATTCTTTTTAATTCGGGATCATTTAAGTAGATACTCTCAGTATCTTGCCGTATAATCGGATCTATGGATTTATTTGATTGGGATAAAGTTACAGGTTTCGCTTGGTGGGATGGTATGCCAGCGGTTTTGGTAGTTACTTCAGAGTCCGCTAAAGCTTTTTCTAAAGCAGAACCGGGTGATCCTTGGCGAGAAGTCAATCGAGTTGATGTCTTATCAGAAGCAGATAGTGTTTCTGAAAGTGATTTCCATTCTTTATTAGACCGATTTAATGCCGCGCCATAAAGATCTTCCATCTCTGTACGCAAACGCTTAAACTCTTTAGCATCCTTTACTTCATCTAAAGTGCGTAACTTATAATATAATTCGTTTCCTCCTTCCTTATACTTAGCGTGATAAAAGTTTTTCTCTACTATTTGTATTTCTCCAATTCGACCATCTTTAAACCGGACCAATACTTTTCTGTCTAAATAGTGTCCTATATTATGAGCGAAACCTTCATCTAATACCTCAAATTCTTTTTCTAACCTTTTAATTACTCTAGCTACTTCTGCTGTTCTTTCTATTACAAAGCTTGCTCTTACTATGTCGGTAATATGGTGATAATGACCACCATATTTACCTTCAACTTTTTCTTTAACGCGAGCTCGAGCTTTAATTTGATCTTTAGCAGCTCTAAATGGTGGTGTTGCGTAACGAACACCAGTGTCTTTTTTGATTTGACGGCCGACTTGATTTAAGCGTTTTTGGTGTGCAATAGCAATTTCATTGTTTTTTCCGTACAGATCATCTATTGTTTTAATAGATTCACGTTGTTTACTTCTAAAAAGTTTCTCTGCTTCCTGTTTTTCAAGCTTAGTAAGATCTTTTAACTTTACTGCTTGTCCTATTTCTGGTTCTATTTTTGCTGTAGGCTCTATCCCGCCATCCTTTATGGCTTGCTTAACCGATTTGACTATTCCCTGGGTGGAATCTTTTAAGGAAGATCCAGCTTTTAATTTAGATGCGGCTTCATTGATAGCATCTGATACCGGTCCTTTAGAATTAGCCAGGGCAGTTAATGTTGCCAGTGCAAGTTCATCACTTGTTAATCTTTGCAGGTTTGCTGCACGATCTAAAAAATTTGTGCCAGTGCCACTAATCCGAGCTTCTTGTTCAGCTAGGGTTTTAAATACTTGCTTGTCTTTTCTAAGTCTTTTGATAACACTATCTAAGACCTGGGCACGCTCTTTAATCAGCGATTCACTAAATTCAACTCCACCAAATAGATCGTCGGTCTTAACTTTCGTAAATCCTGCGGAGTACATATCCATTACCATCGAGCGAGCTTGAGTTAAATTCTGTGGTTTAGCTTTAGCCAAGGCGCGAATTGCTGCTGCCTGGTTGGCTCCATCTTTTATAAGCTCTCCAACGATCGCTCCGAATCTCTCTTCGACCAGATCATCAATAATTAAACGAAAAGAATCATCATCCAATTTTGCAAGTCCCCTGGCATTTTTTACCAGGACAGAATTAGGTGGAAGGGAGTCAATAAATGTTCTTCCTTCATCTCCAGCGGTTCTTAAAACCTTTGCTGCATCCAGAGCAGTTCCGGTCCCTTGGCCTATATTAACTATAGCTGCTCTTTCCCTGGCCATTGCCGGAGTAAATCCATCAGCTTCTCTTAAAATAAAGGCATTTAGATTGATCTCTTCAGCGGGAGTTCCTTCGTTGATTAATCGCTTCGCTAGTGCTAGTCTTTGATGTCCATCAACTATGAATCTAGTGCCATCCTGTCGCTCCCAAACCATCACAACACCGGCTTGATGTTGGTCCCATTTTGTTACCCCTTGTAAAGCATCTGTTACACCTTCTTCATCTCCGCGCGCTTTGAATTGGAATGTTTCTGCATCTACTTTAATTGCATAGGGATCTACCGTTTCAATACTTCCCGGGGCACCAATTTTATCTATTTCAGCCTGAGAGAGAATCCTTCCTTGATCAGCTGCTTTTTGTACTTCATCTATAGCCTTTATATGTGCTTCAGTATCCAGGACATCGCCAGCTCTAGGAGCGTTTTGGTAAAGATCTATATAACTGTCCAGCACATCAGCAGACGCAGTATCACCTTTTGCTCTTAATGTTTTTGATGCTTTACCAGCTTGTACTAGATCAATAGTTAAACTACCTCCGGCTCTCAAGACACCAGCAAATCCACCTACCATCATTACCGTTAAGGCTGCTTCTTTCAATGAATATGGACTCTCGAGTTGGCCTTTGTGAGACAGCACATAAGGTTGAATAAGTGTTTCAGCTCCGAGTCCGATAGCGGCTTCTGTTGCAAAAGCTCTTCCTGCATTACCTAATTTTCCGAACCCATATATTCCTTTTGTCCCCAGCGTCATAGATAGGAGAACAATAGGATCGCTAATGGCACCATATAATCCACCAACAACCTCTCCCATCACTCCACCCCAGGTTCTATTTTCCTGGACAGTTAATAATCTTTCTCTAAGTTTCGCTGATTTATTCTGGGCGGCATACATAATCTGGTCCCAAGTCAATAGGCCAGCTTCCGGGTGTTTTTTTTGCAGATCCAGGATTTTAAAAGTTTGATCCCTTAATTTTTCTTTATTTTCCTCGTAGGCAAATTTATAATCAGTTGGACCTTCTCCCAATAGAAAAGAAGGTTCGCTAGGATCATATTCTGGATTTTCTATTTTATATATCTTTTGCAATTGATCATAAACCGATTCAGCAAATAAGTTTTTTCCAGACATGGATTGCATTTCTTCTTTCCAATAATCTATGGAAACATCTAAATTTTCTTCATATTTAGTTTCTGGACCGAGATCTGGCAAGCCATCAAATAGATTGACTTTATCTAAATAGTCCCTGGTTCCGGAGTCAAATGCGCTCATTGGTAAGTCTCTTCTAGTCCTGCTTTAACATAAAACTGAAATTCAAAAGGTTCCCCATCTTTACCTTTTAAATAGTGTGGTTCAGTAAGATCATCATTTAATAAAACCCAGTACACCCCTTTACGATAACTTATCAGACGAGATTCTTGTATTACATCTACAACTTCTTCATTGGTATAGCCATGTACTTCATGTACACCGCCCATTACCTCAATATCGTTTGGATGTAGTCCCGCATCTGTTATTCGTGTTCTAAATGTATTCGCTTTCATTCCTCTTCTTGGCGCGATAACAAAGTAATTTGTTATTGCATCTGGAGGATCTATTTCTAAGATCCCACCTGTAACCATATCAATAGCTTTTTTAACTAATTTATCGTTGGCACCAGTAGAAGCTTTTTCTAAGGTTGCGTATATAGCTTCTACAGCTTCAATAACTGTAGTCTCATAAGTTGGATTAGTGATAAAGACATCACCGTAGTCCGAAATTTTTGCTCTTATTGTTTCATTTAGATCAGTAGGATTTTTTACGAGTCCTGTTTTAAGATTATTCATTCCTTCCATAATTTTCATCGCTGGTAGTGCTGCGCCTTCAATCATCAGTTCACCAACCATTGTGTATTCTGGAGCATCTTTTTCGTACAACTGCAGCATAACTTTAGTGGCGGAATCATCTAATCCATCTACGATGTTTTTCATTGCCAGGCTTTTGGCGGCTACTGAAACTTCTGGATCATCCATATAACTAATTAGACTTTCAGCTTCTATTGGAGTAAACGGAGAGACTTCTGTTTGATAACGTGCTTCAACAATTTCATGCAGCTTCATTCTTTCCTCATAAAAATCTGCAGGATTCATTTTAGGATCTGAAAAATCTATTTGCGGTAGTTCTGAAATCACCCCTTGTTCTACTGCTAATCTCATAGCATTACCGCTATTTAATTCTGACATAACATGAGAGTGAACTGTACGATAGCGTTCCAGGAGCTTTGCATCAACTCCAGATAAATTCTTTTTTTCTGCCAGTTTGTTTATTATCGCTTCTTGTCTTTGTGGAGCAAGGTGCATAAAACCTATACCCTCGTCTCCAATTTTCTTATTGATAACCAGCGTGGTCATAGCAAGTTCTAGCGATAGATCTTGTGCGACCTCTATGTCTCCATTGAGTTGCGCTCTTTGTATTAATTCATCTACATCATCTGGAATCTGACCATGCTGTAGGGAATACGTTGCTAACTTAGCCTCACGTTTAATGACTTTAGTTTTAACAGCGCGCTCTGCTTTAACTATTGCATTTTCTCTGCCAATATCACCTCTCTCCCTGGTAAGAAGTGTCTCCATTTTGGTAACAATGTTGTCTCTTGATGTTGCGGATATATCATCTTCAGCTAGTTTGGCTTTAGCAAAATCTTCCACTGCCTGTTCAGCAGCGTCCAAACCTTCTTCTTCCAAT
>Ga0208668_1000186_pt1 | contig 16056 bp, 38 predicted proteins | sample 18_taG_FD_184093 | JGI IMG/M metagenome (GOLD analysis project Ga0208668, IMG submission 184093) | Marine viral communities from the Subarctic Pacific Ocean - 18_ETSP_OMZAT15316 metaG (SPAdes) (version 2) | ecosystem: Environmental > Aquatic > Marine > Oceanic | place: Pacific Ocean | collected...
CCCAAGTCTACTGAACCTTTTTTTTGAATACATTTGATTTGAACAGGTTTTCCGTAGTAGTGAACTCCATTTTGTAATTCATCGATAGCATCCCAAGTTGAAGTATATGTCCCATCACTATTAGTATCAGGATATTTTTCGATATATTTTTTCCAGTCAGTATATCCTTTTGATTCAATCACATTACTTTCGTAAATAAACCCGTGTATTTGTCTTTCTGCCATTTATATTATATAACCTTTATTTTTCATACCTAATAATACGAATAAAAGACTATATAAGTCAAGCCTTTTTTTCATTTTTTATTTGCCTCTTGTAAATCATTCTCTTCAACAAACCAAATCCTGCCCATTGCATCTTTCACTCTATAATGTCCGTCTTCTTTCCTCTGAAATCTAACAGTTTCCCCTTCATAAAGTGTTCCATTGATCGTTGAGATCGTCTTTAAAACCTTAAGCTTTTTATCTCTTTTTACCACCCTGTCCTCTATACTTTTTTATATAATGTTTTTTAGAATGTTTATTACCGTATTTAGTGCCCTTACCTAAACCTTGGCGGGTCTTCTTTCTGTGACCCTTAGGCTTATACATATTTATTATTACTGCCATTTTATTTCTTTACAAATCCTTTTTTCTTTTTCTTCTTTTTTTCTTCTTTATTAGCTTTTTTAATTAACTTATCCAATCTATGTTTTTCTTTTTTAGATTCACCAAGTCGAATTTTAATTAACTCTAACTGTTCCTCGTGAGTTCTTTTGTCACGAATGAGCTGTCTTTCTTTAGCTTCATCTTGACGCTGTTTCACTCTAAGTTTATTTTGTTTGCCTTTTATATTCATTTTAAATTCCTATATATCATTCTTGCATATTCTGTCATTTCTTTACCGTGTCTATCTTTGGTCTGAAATTCTAATGTATCAAATAATTCTAATTGGTTTGGATTGTCTTTTTCTGAAATTGTATAACTTGACCAACCATTTTCAAGTAGGTCTTTTAAAATTAAATCTGACATATTATCCCAAGGATCTCTACATTCTATAACTACTGGAAATTTTCTATGTCTTATAATCATCTCCGCCTTTTATAACCCCAGCATTCTTTAGTAGTTCATCAAAGGTATAAGTTTCTTCTTCCTCAAAATCTCTACCACATTCTCTACACCATAACTGATGAGCCATTGCATTGTTATATTTTTCAAAACAATGTAAATCCTTTGGTTTATCATCTATCATTGGATTTGGAATAGATACCCTTTTTAGAAACCTAATATATTTAATAGGTAGTTCATTAATATCGTGTTCATTAATAATATAATATTTCATACACTTACTCTTCTTTCTAGAATAGCATCTGATATTGTTTTAATAACCTCATATTCCGATATTGGAAATCTTCCTGTTTTTCTTTTAGAGAAAACATTTAAGTGACCATTAATCATAACTTCAAATACACCGCCACCTGATGGAAGTAATTCAATTTCAGTATTGGGATATTCTTGCTGTAATACATCTCTCAAACTGAGAGCTCTTGGTTCATAGTTTCATTCCATGCAATATTCTATTGAAATATTCACATTAACTCCCAAATACTTTTTTCTTTTCTCCGTGATACTCGTACGCATGTCCGTTCTCTTTAAGTAATTCATTTACAGATTGTTCGTGACCTTTAACAAATAACTCACCTAACACGCGACCATACTTACCAGTTCCATGTGATATAATTGAAAACTTACCATCATCTGAATTTTCTAAAAGGTCTTTTACATAAGCTTTTGCTTCCAACCCCTTTTTCTTTTCTTCTAAATCCCGTGTTCTACTTTCCCAAGTATCAACACCATAAAATCTTATTCTTTTTTTCACCCACGTATTAAATCCTAAATCAATCATTGCATCCGCTGTATCACCATCAACAACTCTAACTAATTTACAACTATATCCATGTTTCTTAACTTGTTTGCCCACATAATTTCTCCTATCTGTTTCCAGTAATAAAACTTTTACTAGTATTCAAAACATCTATCCCAAGACTAATAGCAACAACTTCTACATTTTGGTCATATTGACATTTTTCTATTTTAACTAAAGCGTCAGCCGCTTTACTTGGAGTGATTGGTTTTTTAACAACTTCTCCTTCATATAAATATGTCTTGGACTGGGTTCTTGATATGACCTGTAAAGCGTCAATTACTTTTCCAAATTCTAAATATGCATTATAATCTGGTATTAATCTACTCTTATCCCTGTCTGCTAAAACTAAATATTTTGCATAACCGGACCACTCTTTCATTTTCATTTTACGCCTCCGCACTTTCTTTTAATTTACTAATAAGTTTATTCATACCTTGAAGTTTTGCTGTTACGTTATAAATAACACCATAACAATCTAAACATAATTGGCCAGCACCTTCTACATATCCGAGCCTAAAATCTATATGAGTTTCTTTACTATATAAGGTTTCCCTTTTACAATTTACACATTTATCCTTCATCTTTATATAATGCCTTCATGTAGAGCCAAAACCCCACAGTCCCTTCATCTCCTTTGTGTCTTGTTTTTTTCTTTTTAAGCATGATGAGCTAAGTGCGGTGGAATTGATTTATTTGCATCATCTTCTATTTTCTTTTTTTCAGATTCCCAATCTTCAACCAATTCTCTTTCTTCTTCACCAACCCCTCTCCTGTAAATTGTCTTGCCACCATCAGGACTTTCATAGATATATTTACCTTCAGTATTATCTATAATTTCTTCTGCTAATCTATGAGACTCTCTTACAGCCTGTGCATCTCCGCCGGGTGGTAATCCATCAGAACTCATTTCGTTATACGCCTGCTTCTGAATTGAATCATAGTCTTTAAGGTCTACTCCGGCATCATAAGAATTGGAATCCATCGCATAACTTTCTACATAAAATTTGCGGGTTTTATAGTAACCATATTCTTCATCAGTCATTCGCCGTGTTTTAACTTTGTTTTTATCTTTCACGTATATAAATGGTTTCTCTCCATAATCTTCTGGACTTCCATATTCTAAACCATTAGTAGGTGGTCCTAACTTTAGATATAATTCATGATGTTGGTTTATTCTCTTATTTAAATTAACATCATCTCCGAAAACTTTTTCTTCGTGTTTCTTTTGAGCCCAATTCTTAGTCCTTCTCTTATCAAGATTGTGATCTTTCGATGAAAGTTCACAGCCCAAATGATTAGTGCCTGTGCCGATATAATCATAATCTACATCATACGTAGATTTACCACATATAGAACATACCCAAGTTGCTCTTGCTTCCTGTTCTTCTACTTCTGTCTCAGTATATTCGTGGTAAGTTCCTTTAGTCTTTAATGCAGCAGAAATTAAACTTGATACAGTTTCCCTCGCTGCTTCTGAACCAAGATTCACTTGACTATTACCTTGCATGTTTATATCATCCAATACATCCTTTATTAATTGTTTCATAATTTGCCCGTCCTCAATCTGTATCCGAACTTGTTTCTCTTCCATATAAGTTTGGCTTGTTTTCTTCTCCTGATCATTTCAGGAGTAATATCCTCATAATTAGTCTGATAGATATCTTCCATCTTACTTTTATGTTTTCTTTTATTATGTTTTTTTCTACTTGACCTACTTACGGTCTTTGGTAGTTTTGCCATAATTTTCTCCTATATAAATATATAGTGAGAGCAGGACAAGAAAGGAAATGTAACACAATCCTGCCCCCACCCTGTAATAAAAATCTACTTTTTAATCTCGGTGGTTATATCTTTTAACCTATCAAATATTGCAACTGGAATAACACCTCGTCTCATCGACTTAGTTATCGCGTCCAGATATGCTTGCAATACTATGACAGGTAAAGTGGAGCTAACATTAACTCCACTTTTCATTTTGATTTTTCCATTCATTACGAATCACCTTTCATGTTTGACTCTTCAATTTCATCTTCATTGAACAGGTCATCAGAACTTCCATCACTTACATACTTCTGAACAAGCTGTTTAATGTAAGTCCTTTCAGAATCTAACCCACCATCTTCAGAATACTGAGGATAAATGGTTACTTCTGCTGCCTCATCCAACCCAAATCCATCATACATCAGACCGGCCATCTCAACAGAAGTTCTCGTTGAAACTGCTGATGAAATCCTTCCGGTTTCTGATTTGGATTCAACTCTCGTTAAATGAGCTATCTCTGAAACTGCTTTCAGAGGTTCAACATCAACGTGAGGAAACATATATTCAAGAAGTCCAAGTTCCTCTTCAGAGTTTAGAACATCCATCTCAACAACAATGAACCTGTCCATCAGAGCTTTATCCATAACTCTGGTAGAAGTGTATTCATTCCCGATGTTAGCCGTAGCTACGAAAGTAACTCCTTCTGCGACATTTACGGTTTCTGAACCATCTGATTCATCCAACCTTAAATATCTCTGGCCTTCATCAAGAACAGTCATTAGAATGTTCCATGCGTCGGGGTGAGCCCTACTCAATTCATCCAAGAGAACAACTGAATTGGGAGTTGTAATCGCCGTGACAAAAAGAGATTTGGAAAAATAAGTTCCTTTCTTTTTATCAAAGTGAGTGTTCCCAATTAAAGTTGACCGAGGATCCTGAGTGGCTCCAAGATTAAAGTAAAAATCCGGTCTATCCAACGAATTAACTACTGACTTGGCCGCCATGGTTTTTCCACTTCCGGCGGGTCCAGTCATTAGAATATTCTTTCCACGTACTGCTGACCGAACTAAGTATTTCCACTTTAGTTCCTTCATCACCAGTCCCGTAGGCTTCAATCTGTACGAACTATGAATGAAATTTAACATTTCAGCATGTTCCTCAGGTACATCAATTGAAGCTGTATCGATGACAACTTCGCTGGAACTTTCAAATTCAGACATCGGGACTTTCCACCAGTAAGTTCTTCCGCCCTTACCAGTTCTCTGTTCCAATGCCATTCCAGCGTTAAAAGCTGATTTCCGAGTTGAAGTTCCAATCTCAGAAGTCAGTTTGTTGCCATCGAAATCCCAGGCATTAAATCTATTGCCTGATTTTTCGATTTTGACAACTATTTTTCTATTCATTTACAATTTCCTTTCTTGTTTGTTACTAACTAATGTCATACCCTAATATACAACATATTTGCACCAATGTCAAGCTTTATTTTCACTTTTTTTAATTTTTTTGGCCAGTTCTACAAATAATTTATCAAGTGTCCTGTCAACTTTTACCTTTTGCAGTCGGGGAGTCAACATTAACTCTAATAGTTCTGTGTCTGAAACAAGCTCTTTTTCGTAACTTTTAAGCATAAGCAATATAATCACTTCCAGACTCAATCATTATCCATATCACCTGTTCTAATTCTTCATCTTCCAATTGATAAATCTCACCAGTCAAAACGTCCTTTTCTATCTCACGCTTAACCATCTCTTCTATAATAATGCTATCCATAAAACGGCGTGCCCCCCATTGAAAACATTATAACCATGATTGCGTACATCATCAAAAGTAAAAATACGCTACCAACTATTTCACGAAATTTCATTCTTATTTCTCCAAAAATTTCTGATTCATTGTTTTTGCTACTGCCATTACAGAAGTTACATCAATAAAATGTGAATCACTTCCATACATAGTTTTGAAATCTGAGGAATCTGAATCATATTCACTGTCATATCTTCCAGAAATGAAATAACTAAGAACTTTAATTCCTCTATTTCTAATTTCTTTAACCATCTTTCTGGTGTGATTTACAGCCACATCATGATAATATCTAATATCTTTGTTACTAAACATCGGCATTCCATCTGAAAAATTTAAGAAGTAAGATTCTCTGTCTCTTCCACCAGGAATCATATCATCCATAATCGCCTCGAAAGTCAAACCTTCGGGGGTTGTTCCTACAGTACTTATGTACTTAAATAAATTTTTAATTTTAGAAAACGAATCTTTTCTTGAATCATACGCAATGAGAATAAGAGGAAAAGATTCTCCACGCCTACCACCACTATTCTCTGTCGCCCTAAATGTGATTACTAAATCTACATTGGAAATCATATCAACTGCTTTTGCTATAGCTACTACAGAAGTCATTGTATTTCTCCATTTATCACCACTCATAGAACCACTAGCATCAACTGAAATGTGAAGATAAGCATCTGGGTAACTATCCACAAAAGTCTGACTGAAAACATTTTCATTATCAAACCCCAACTCCGCAATTAATCTTTTATCAATTCTACCTTTGAATTTCCGAGTATATTTTGTTTCTCTGGTTTCACCCCTCACTTGAAGTTTTCTTCCAAGAATAGTTCCCAACCTAATACCATCTTCAATGTAAGTTTCTGACCCTCTGTAACCACTACCATCATAATTCGTTCCATTCCACTCAATTGCTATTTTAATAGTGCCTGAATCAATTAATTTTTTTGTCAGGTTATTTACAACAATAACTTTCGTGGGAGTTGATTTACCTTCCCAGTCTTTAAAATCTTTTCCAGCTTCCTTATACTCCATACCAGCTTCTTCAACTGCGTCTAAAGCCATTTTATCTTTTTTAGTTACATTCTTTTTAGTAACCTCACCATCCATAAATTTCTTCTGTTTACCAATGGCGTTTTCAAGTTGTTTTTTCTGATTTTCTGTCAGTTCAATTATTTCGGTTTCTATCTCGTCACTTCCATCACTATCATCAGATTTTCCACCACCTGGAGTAGGAATACTTATTCCAGACTCAGAAGGTGCACCGGCAGTTTCCATTTCACCACTCTCAATCGAATCAAGTAGTTTATCAAAATCTTCATCAGTTATAGTTTCAGTAGACTCAGAATTACTCTTATCACCACCGCCATCAGTCCTCTCGTAAGAAACTTCACCAGTTTCCGAATCTACTTTTTCAATTCCATCAGTAATGTTATTCAGAATAATATCGTACATATCTAATGCGACTTTGAAAGTTTTTTCAATAGAAGATAATCTTCCAATATTCCTCAAATCTAAAATTTTCCAAATATCTCTTAATCCCTTAAGAGCATTTAAATTAGTATTGGAATTAGTAATATTAACAATTCTAAAGAAATAAGAATCAATAGTTTCTTCAGTATATTCAGAAGATTTTAATCCTTTGTCAATAGCTTTAAAGTAAAAATACTTATCATACATCGAATGATAATAACCTTTGTAACCAGGAGAAGTAGTAAAAACATAATGATCAATTCTCCTATCTTCTACGAAGTTTAAAAGATTCTTAACATAACCAATGGTTTCCTGTTTAGAAAACCCCTTCAATTCAGACCTATCAAAATATTCCCGGGGAATGTCAAACTCAAGATTTTTAAGAAAATCAAAATCTGACAGTAAAACGTGAGAACCTTCGTGAAGGGCTAACCCAACCGAACTATCAAATAATTTGTCATCTAACTTAGATGAAATGACAACTTTCTTGCCATCAGTATAAGAATCACCAGAGGTTTTAAATGTAACTGGAATATCCTTTTTCGTTAAGATATTGACGAAGTTTGCTATTGCCCTCCGATAAGAAGCCAACGCAATTAAGTCAACTTTCGGTTTATCTTCAAATTCATCAAAGATAGATCCCGTACTATTCCAATCATCATCCAACCAAAATGAGGAGAAGTTGTTCTGTTTATTCAACATCCGTTTATTGACAGCATCTGCCGAATATTTATCACGAAGAGCCATCGGATTGAAACTTCTCAAAACTGACTTCTTTTCACTCATCTTATACCCTAATATACGACAGCCAATCGACAATGTCAAGCTTTTTTTTCACTTTTTTTATAGTTTATGGCTACAAAATGTATTGTATTACTATCTTCGTGTTTCATTCTATCTCTATATTGAATAGAATATTTATAATCATATTCATCTATAATATAATCTTTATAAAGTAAATTTGTAAACTCATCTTTATTTAGAATAATCATATTTTTAGAAGGTGATGATTTAAACCATTCTGATAATTCAATATGTTCTTTCTTACCAAATTCCCCATAGGGAGAATAGGTTTTAAATTTTCTTGTGTAGGGTGGATCAAAAAAGACAAAATCATTATTGGGAACATTACCTAATCCACTTTTCCAATCTCCACATATAATATCAGTATTATCTAACAGTTTAAATAAATCATCATTATAATTTAACACCTTAACATTTTTATACCAACCAAATGGAATATTAAATTTACCCACTTTTGAAAATCTTAACATACCTGAAAACGATAATTGTCTTAATATATAAAACTTTAATGCCTTATCTAATGGTTCAGTAAATTCATTATCTCTATAATGATAATAATACTTTTTACCCAACTCACCAAATTCATCCTTAGTCAATGGAGATTTATCTATACTATTATATTCAAGTCCAACTTTATTAATATAGTCAATACACTCTTGTTTATATTCTTTTATAGTATTATAAAATTCTACTAACTCTACAAAATTATCTGACACTACATTTTTAGAATGGTTCAAATTTAACCATACTGCACCACCACCAACAAATGGTTCGTGATATGTATCAAACTCTTTTGGTTTATATTTGTGAACTACTGGTAACTCTTTCGACTTACCACCACTCCATTTAATTAATGGCTTCAACTATCACCTTTCCTATTTTATTAAAATACTGATAATAATCTTCTTCATTAACATCCATTCCGAGTATCTCAAACATCTCGGAAGCGTGTGTTACAGTTACACCACTATTTTCAAAGGTCTTTATTTTATTCAAAAACTGTCTATTACCTTTTTCTTCATATGGTTTTCTATCCCACACAGACCAATTTAACAATCCAGAATTTAAACTATAATTTGGATATTCTATTTCTAAATATTCTTTAAGATAATTAATTTTTATATGGGTTGCTGGTAGTTTTTCAGTATCCAAATTAATGTTACCTTTTAATTCACGGTAATAAACTATCATATTAATATCATCTCTAAATAAGAAATCAATATCTTTACTTTTACCATCTTCACCAATTCCCTTTAATACTCCATGTGGTAACATTGAAAAGTTAGGTGTACTCTCTACCGCATATACAAGCCACTTTTCACCCCATTTTCCAAATTTAACAGAAGAAGAATGGGTTGATGGTATTCTACCATGTAATAGATGTATTAAAGATCCTGGTTTAGTATATGTAATTTCTTTTATTACATCTTCTACTAACAATAATCCTTTATCATATAATTGTTTATTCATTGGTTTATCCAAATATTTATCTTCTGTAAAATTGTATATATTCATTCATTTCCTATACCTAAATATACAACATAAAACCTATATAAGTCAAGCCTTTTTTTCACTTTTTTTCACTTTTTTTCACTTTTTTTATCATTGATCTTTGAGAAGGCCCCATTTCTCTCTCCGCTAAGACATTCATTATTTGTTGCCTTTGTACAACGGCTATCCTGCCATCAAAGCACATATCTCGAACTTCCCTGACCGCTCGGTCATATCCCCATTGTTCGTAAATCTTTAATACCTCGTTTATCATCTATACCTTAATATACTCATAAAACGCTATATGTGTCAAGCTTTTTTTTCAATTCTGTACCGGCTTGTCCTCCTCGCTTACCTCGAAAGTAACTATGTATTTCTTATCTTCTTCTTCATCCCACTCTTCATAATCTACCAAATAGTTTCCAGTTTCATAAAACCTTTTCTGCACTTTTCCCATTTGATCCTCATCGTTACATATCACAATAATCTTGTTTCCCCTCGAACTAACCATTATCTGATTCTCCGCGTGATTGTAAATTATTTCAGATTTTAACTTAGTTTTTTTCATATTTTTAATATTTACTACTGAAGTAAAGGGAAAGTATAATAAGGTACTGGCCCTTTCTTCATTTAATACTCTTAATACTCTTCTCCATATAGAGAATATGTCTTTGGTGGTTCTGGTTCCGGATCGGGTTCATCTTCATATGCTACTGTATAAACAACCCCTTCCAATGATGCTAAAAAGAAGTTCGATATTTTACCTTGATGTTTTTGGAAAACATATTCCAATCCTTCCGTTAATGAATCAAATACTTCTGACCTTTCATCTGCGTCGTGCCACTTATCTCCTGGTGGTACTCGTCTTAATGCTACTTGTCTATCTTCTACCTTTGGCATTTTTTATTACTCCACTACGTTTGTAACTTGAATTAATATAATAGCTACTGCTAACAACAATGAAATTATTACTTTCAAAGTTGGTTGTTCTCCAAGAACAGTCCAAGTTAATAATCCAAATATAACTGTTCCCATACCAAATCCTATAAGTCTAATATTCCAATAAAATTGAAAGTGTTCATATGACCATAATGTTGCTTTCCAAAACATTAACGATAATGGGACTCCAAGTAATATAATCGGTAATGGTTTTTTCAACCAACTTATATTTAAAAACTGTCCGTTCAACTGAAAGAACGCTATCACATTAGCTATGGCTAATGTTGACATTGACAAAAATAACTTACTCATTAAACTTCCAATGATCTCCTAAACCAACCAAAATAAAACTTTCCCAAATCTGGTTTACGTTTCACGAGATTTGCATAATACTTAACACGATATGCTCTTACTCTTTCTAATTCTACACCTTCCAATGCCCGTCTTGTCGCCGGTCCAAGTCCACCATCAACATCTATTTTATTCTTATTCTTACCATTAGCTGCTTCTTGTAATATCCTAACGGCACGACCTTTGCCCATATTAACGGCCATATCAAAATAAATATGTTTTAATTTAGATGGAACTGTATCTACTTTATTCTTGTCCCAGTAATCTCTCTTATAAATTTCCTTGGCTCCTTCTATCGTAAGACCTTTAATATCTACGTCTGGATAAGCTCTTTTACTTACACCATATTTTGTTTCACCACCTGGGTCTTTCGGATCATTTACATAACCACCCTCGTGTTTTAAGACAACTTCTATAATGTCGTCAAACTCTGTAAGTGTTTCATTACTCATAATAGTCTCCTCTTGTTTCTCGATATTCGGATTTTCCCAAACAACCGTATCCCATATGGATTTTAACCATCCGTGTATCCAATTTTCCGTTTTCATAATTCATCAATTTCTTTTAATTTTTCTTCTAAGCGGGTATTAATTTCATTTAATTCTTCTTGCCATTGTTTTATATCGTCATCCCAATTGTAATCTACTTCTCCAATAGATGCCATTATATCTTTTGGTTTATCACAAATAGATTTAAATAACTTTCTAATAAAACTAAACATTTAATATTCCTAATGACCTATTCCAAAAAAGAATGCTATACAAGTCCATACAAAAAATACAAATAAGAACTTTGTAAATATATCTCCAAACTTTTGATTCATTCCATATCCAATTCAATTAATGTTTCTAACATTCCATTTAAAATATAAGTAAACTCTGGATGTTTAGAAAGTGCTTCCATAAAATTTGCCATATATTCTCCAGGTATAAAATCTAAATCGTATTCTTCCATTATACGTGCCTGTTTTAAAAGAGCTTCCAATGATACTCTAATATCTTCGGGCAAATTACCTCTCACCATATATTCTTCTAATCCATCAAACATTACTTATATAAAATCCAATCGGATGCATTAAATGAATTTATACTTGGATCTGGAGTGTTCTTTTCTTCTTCCGGATCTTGTTCTATTACCACATTACCATTATCATTGAGGCACGTAGTATAAAATAAACTCACGGCTAATATCCCCAAAACCATACTAATTAATTTCCTATTCTTTATTATATCTAACATTATATTTCTCCTCAATTATAAATATAACTTCTATCATTGTTTCATCATTTCAATGGCCGTGGCGACCCCTCGTAATCTTTGACTCGATATAGTTCCTTGTAATCCCATATCACCTATTAAATCTTGTCCGTCATATCCATCAATAGAACTTTTTGGTTCTCCATTAAACGCTTCTTCTAATAAATATAATAAACCGCTAACTAAGAGCGAATCGGATACTGTGACAATTTGTATTGGATCTTCATTTAATATTTTTATCCAAGCATTAGAAATACAACCAGGTATAAAGTTTTTTTTCGTTCTATATTCTTCTGAAAAATTCTTTTGTGATTTCTTACCTAAATCAAATAGATATTCTAATTCCATCTCTGATGTTGGAAATGAATGTAAAGTTTCTTTTATATTTTGTATTTTGTTAATTTTTCAAATACTCCCCATCACAATAATATCTCTTGTTACATTCAGGACTTCCTTTACCACACCGACATATTAACCATACCCTTCGAGTAGGTGAAGTAACTTCTAGTTTTCTGTTGCAATATTCACATTTCCAAATAACATTTCTATTAGGTAGTCTAGGAAATATAACTATCATTCTTCATAAAACTTTTCAAAACTTATATTCTATTCCTATTTTAAACTTATAATATTTTTTATCTTTAACATCATTGTAATCAAAAATATTAGTTAATGTAAGATTATCATTTATCTTATAATTAATCTTAGCATAATCTTCCATATCAAATCTACTATCACCAGTCAATTCATTTCTAAATAAATATCCATCAAACTTTGCCTCTAAAGATAATGTATGATTGATTTCTTTCTTCTTACTCAAACCAATTGATACACCACTCTCGAATTTATCATCTGCATACATTCCAGTATAACCAACTGAATAATCACCATTACGATAACGAATGTCTGCCTTACCATACGTTAAATCACGAGATGTCTTATTAACATATTGTGGTTTAAAATAAAAGTTTTTTGGTTTCCATTCCAACCATACTTCATCATCAATATAATACTGTCCTAACTCTCGTTCCCAATCTCGTTTGAAATATATCTGTTTGTTTTTAAATCCAAGTGTTACTTCGTAATCATCCTGTATAATAGATTGATCATTAGGTGTTCTCATAGCAAAGCTAGAGAAAAAAATTAATCCACTAAATATGCTATTTAATAACATCATTTTCCTAAACATTCTTCTGTTATGGAATCTGAAAAAAAATATCTATCGTAAGGTCTATATCTTTTCCACATCTTATTTAGTCGTTTTAGTAAATCACCATCATAACCAAAGTCGTGGTCATTATATATAGTGTTGTGCATATTATCTACAAATTCCCAGTCTGTTAGTTTCCAAATTACATTGCCGTATTTATCTAATCGCTCCGAATAGTTATCCATAGCATCATAACCATTTATAGTACACCAAGTTTCTATACGAAGTCGTAATACTTCTAATTTTTTTAAGAGTGTTTTATTTTTCATCGTAATACTTACGCCACATACTATTTGCCCACTTTAAAACGTCTGGCTGCATTTCGTAATAGTTTTGAAATGCTCCAATTTCATATGACTTTGGGATCATAATTACGCCCTCATATGTTTCTTTGTCGGGGTTGTAGTTTTCTGGCCGGATACAATCAATTATACTATTCACTCCTTCATAATCCATATCCCATTCATTCGTTATATCTGTTTTATACACGGAATGTCCAACAAAGTTCATTTCTGATAATTGATGTACTCTCATTCTATCTTTTAAATCGAGAAACTTTCTATATATAGTTTTTCTTATTGGTACTTTTTCCACTGAATTCGCAGATTACTTAATTTTCTGAATAAGTAAATGAATATATTAAGTGGTTCGGTTTCGGCTACTGGTTGCCCAGCAACATCATAGAACACTTCATATACACGACCTTTTTTGATGTGATGTTTTATCATTCTTTAATTATTTTCCCACCAACCAACCCTCTCAAAACCGAACTAAAAACTGAATACCATTCGCACTTGAGTTTTTCAATTCCCTTCCCAACCACCGTTACTTTCTTAAGGTGAACTAACCTTTCGTTTACCCTAGATGCTACTATCCGGACGCATCCAGTTGCTCCTTCCCCGACTCCCTTTCAATATTTCTTTGTCGATATATTTGAAGAAGTTCCTTTTCATATTTTAAATTTGCCCACTCTACATCACTAAGATACTTACCACTCTTCATTCCGGCAATTACATCTTGATAAGTACTTCTCTGAATATCTTGATGTTTCCTATATCTATTTGGATATTCTAAAAAATAATAGTTCATTTCATCAATATATATAATACACTTTTTTCAAACACTTATATAATTTGTTCCTATACTTCTCTGGCATGCCAATGTAGGTGATCAAATATTGTTCGCTGTACTTTATCTATATGAAAAGCTTTACCTTCGTAAAACATATCCGCTGTTTCTTGTAACACAGCTTCCATAATATATTGGTCTGGTTCTGGTATATCCATTGTATGTTCTTTCCATACTGCCATTGGAATAGAACATCCAGTACAATCAAGTATTATAAAATAGTCATTCTCATAATATACTTTAGTTTTTATTTGTAACGTACATAGGTCACACATTCCCTTTCAAATCCCGTTTGTACACTTTTTTGTAATCAAGGTCTAATTTATATTCTATTAGACAACCACAAGTTTTACACCACATAGGTGTAATGGATTTATGTATACTAAAGAAATTAAGATGGTCTTCAATATGTTCTTTTACTAATTCAACATCAGCTGGTCTTTTTTTATTTAATGCTTTTCTTACTCCTGGATTTTCACCACATTCTTCACAATCACCTTTACGTGCTTTAGTTGTATTATGCTCTAAAGCATAAGATCCATTTTTACGTTTTACTAAACCCATATTAGTTAATCTCCATCTCCGCTCCAACTTCCTCAAATTTTAGTTTGAGACTTTCAGCTTCTTTGGGTGTAATATTTTCTTTAATAGCAATAGGAGCTTTATCAACCAAGTTTTTTGCTTCCAGTAATGGTGTTTCAAATTCGGTTTTGACCAACTTTATAACTTTAAGTCTTTCCTTACCAGCATCCTTTAAAACTAAATTTACAATAGAAGGCACTTCTTCCTGTACTTCTTCTACTGCAATAGTTTGAACTGGTTGTACAGTAACTACATCAAACTTATCTTCAATCTTTTTAACCAATTCATTTAATTGAAGCATATTACATTTCTCTAAATATTCTAATATATCTTCTTGTGTTATTTTCATATTATACCATCATCCCAATTTTAAATACTTCTTTTAACATACTTTGCATTATACTATTCCAAGTCCATAACATCAAAGTGAATATAACCATATACTTTAATATTACAAGTAAAATAAAAATTATAACCGATAGTTCAAATTCTATTTTCCTCTTTAAAGTTTGTATTGTTATTTTCATTATATCTCTCCACCCTTGAAGTGTCAATAGAAAAACCGGTTGGATCTCTATAGTAAGGTGGAACATTAATAGTGTCTGGTAATACTATACCAGTACTATCAGCATTTTCGTATTCCATTAATCCAATTTTTGTTTCAAATACATCCATTGTTGGTTCTAATTTGCCAAAATAATCAGCAGTAGATATTAATATAATAGCTACCCAATGTAAATAGTAAGCCCACATAATAATTAATTTCCGTTATATTTTTTCCAAAGTTTGTTAGCCACAAGTAAAGTTTCTTTAGAAGGATGTGTTTCTTTAATTAAAGCATTGTTTAACCAATCATTAACCATCTCCCAATGAGCGTCAGCTTCTTTGTCTCTTGATCTAACACCATCAATAGCTTTAAAGTTTTCATCCCCTATTAGATTTCTAAGTTTAGTTAATTTGTTCGTAACGTTTCGTAACTCAGGACTTAAGAAATCATCACCTTCAACGAAGTCCTGATGAACGGCATCATTAAGACCATAACGTGTATCTTGCATATCACTTTGTCTATTCGTCATTACCTTATCACCCACAACCAATTCATTTATTGGTTTTGTTGAACCATCATCCATTTTAATCATCTTTTAATAAGTAGTAGATACAAGTTGCTAAACATAATAAACAAAGTATGAGTAGTAAAAATGATATTCGGACAATATTAACTGCAGTTATCATCTTATAAAATAATATATCACTAAGCTTATACCTACTATCCACATTACAGCTTCATAAATATCGTGTCGTAGTGATCTAGTTTTTCTTAACCAATCTCTCATTCAAACTTTAAATCGTCCTTGA
>Ga0208668_1000197_pt1 | contig 15665 bp, 20 predicted proteins | sample 18_taG_FD_184093 | JGI IMG/M metagenome (GOLD analysis project Ga0208668, IMG submission 184093) | Marine viral communities from the Subarctic Pacific Ocean - 18_ETSP_OMZAT15316 metaG (SPAdes) (version 2) | ecosystem: Environmental > Aquatic > Marine > Oceanic | place: Pacific Ocean | collected...
AGAATTTGTTTGGACCTGGACCAGCATGTGTTACTGTGCCCACTAATCTTTCAATATTGGCCGCATCTGCTAATTCATAGTCATTTGTTGTATTTGACATAGCAACTACATCACCTGATTCAAAACCATGTGCAGTTTTTTCTAGCATATAGTTCATTTGAGGATTTAAATATTGAAAACGAGAAGATACATTAGCATAGAAGTCACTTGATACAATACCTGCTGGTAATGGGTCAAGCATTGGATGTCCATTTTCGTTAATCTGAAATACAACTGCACCACCTGGAACTGTAAAAATACCAGAACCTGATGCACTTCTAAATGTGTTATATCTTAATCTATCTTCAACTTTACATACTACAGTACTAGCAGTTTTTGATGTAATACTAACAATCTGTAATGCTTTACCTGAAGTTGCGCCAGCGATATAATCACCAACTACAACATCTATACCATCAAACTTTCTAGGATTTCTAGTTAAGTGAGAACCGTGATTGACTGCTGTAACAGTCATAGTAAGTTCCCATCTATATGATTTTGGATTCGAACCGCCTGACCACCATGGATCACCTTGGCCATCATCATAATCCCATTCGTCATCAATAGTCAGAGCCGTTACTGCACACGATAAGACTTTGGCTGGAACATTTAAATCTATCGCACTTGTTTTGTTGATTGCCATCTTTTAGTGTCCTCTTATATCACTGTGAACATAATCCAAGCATGTGTGTCTGTACCAAAACTCCTTGATGCCCCCGTGTCATTCTCTCTAAGTTTTAAAGTCAAATCTACTGAACCCATAGTTCCAAATGCGATTGGACTACCTGCTGAACCGCCACCCGCAACTTTACGAGTTGTGATGTCTTTATTTAAAGGCATAATTACATATTCGTTTGTTGAATAAGCATAACCATAAATTAGAATTCCCGCAGGTGGATAATTAGTACCACTGAAAGAAATTTCTACGTCACCCCCTGTTGCTGATAAAATTGTTGCACTAACTCCTGATGTAGCATTTGTAATAGAAGTTAAGTTACCATTTGTTGCATAATTTACTTTGAAATACTCTACTGCTGAACCACCACCACTGCCACCTGAAGGTGCGGCTGGAGCCCATTCACTGTCTGCTTGTACCCATGTTAGAACGTCACCGTTTGATGGTGAACTTGTTGTTGTGTCTACATCTGATAAATCGTCTATTGCTGAAGCACCGCCACCCGAAACTGTTGATGCGACAAAGGCTGATCCATTCCATTGTAAATATTGACCTGATGTGATTCCTGTTGTATCAACATCCGATAAGTCGTTCATTGCTGAAGAACCTGATGTTAAATCAGTTCCTGGTGCCCATTCTGAACCATCCCATTTTAGAACTTCGCCTGAATTTGGTGAAGTTGATGAAACATTAGATAAGTTACTCAAGTTTGCATCTAGTGAAACAACACCTGCATTAACTTGAATACCTGTGCCGCCCGTATTTTGTGCTGGAATACTTGGTTTATTCTTAAGATTAGCATAATCCATTACATCTTCATCGTTGAACAATAAGTCAGTTCCTAAAGTTTTAATCGTATTATCTTCAATGTATAATGAATTGCTACCTAGATATAAATCTCTTACTTTTTTATCTGCGGAGCCAATATCATATGTGTCATTTGCTTCTGGTAAAATATGTCCACCGCTAGTAACTTGCCATCTGTCAGTTCCGTTAGTGTTAAACATAACGTGACCATTTGAGCCACCATCTATTACTTCTACACTAGAGTTGCCTTCTTCAATCTTGTCAGTAGCACTACCGCCACCTGATTGTGCCACCCAAGAATAATCTGAACCGTCCCAAGAAAGAACATGATTCTGTGTTGGATTACTTTGATTTAGATGAGAGTCAACATCACTGTTGGTGTATAATGAAGGAGTGCCTGATAAATCAGAATATGCTCCTGTTGTAGCTACCGTTGCTAAACTTGAAGTTTGTGCGTAACCCGATAAATCTCCACTTACTAGATAACCACTGTCGTTTGTAAATTCAGATACATTAGTATATGTTGTGTCTGTTGATGATATAACATTAGAGCCACTGATGGCTACATTTGTTCCTGCTGTATATGTTGTGTCTATATCTAATGCTGGTGACCATGCTGTGCCGTTCCATTTTAGAACTTGATTTAAGGCTGCACCTGTTGAGTTTACATCTAGTAAATCATCAATCGTAGCATTAAGGGCCATTACACCTGTTGTATTATTGTATGATAATCCTGTTGTTCCTGAAATGGCAAGTCTTGCGTCTGCGTCAGTGTAATGTGCGCCTGTTGTACCATTTGATACCCATGCGTAATCTGAACCATTCCAACTCAATACATAACCACTTGTTGGATTAGATTGATTTAAGTGTGAATCTACATCACTATCGGCATAATGTGCTGTTTCTGAAGTTAAGAAACCTGCATCGTTTGTTAATTGACTTGTAAGTGTTGGTATTGTTACTGTTTCATTTTCCCAATCACCTGATACATTATTATACTTTAAGAATTGTCCATCTGATACCGATGTAATATTTACATCTGCCATATCATCAATAGTTAATACGCCAAGGTCTACGTTATTTCCGCCTGTTATTGCTAATGTTGTACCAGTAAGTGATAATGTCTGTGAGTCTGTTTCTGACGTTAGATAGCCAGCAGTTGAGTGGTCGCCCCAACCAAATGCCGTATCCCAGTTTGTGTTGTTATATCCTGCAGGTGTATTTGTGTCTGTACTGTCAATCGTAAAGTTAGGATATGTTCCTGTGACAGTTGTTGCACCAGTACCAGTTAATGCTACTGTTTGGTCTGGAGCAGTATTACTGAATTCTGTTCCAACAAGAGTAAGTCCAGTGCCTGCAGTATAAGTTGTGTCTGTGTCAGTCGGAGTTGTGTATGATATAACACCCGTTGTTGCATTATAAGATAAATCACCTGAAACTGAAATGGCATTTCTTGCATCTGAATCTTGATAACCACCACTGCCGGCGGATTGAGATGAAGGAGTCCATAAATTAGTTATTGCATTCCAAGTTAAATGTTGGTCGGCTTGTGGCGCAACATTTGAAACATTAGATAATGCCTCTAAAGTGCTACCAGTTATTGAAGTCAGATATCCTTGCGTTGAGTGGTCGCCCCAACCAAATGCCGTATCCCAGTTTGTGTTGTTATATCCTGCAGGTGTATTTGTGTTTGTACTGTCAATCGTAAAGTTAGGATATGTTCCTGTGACTGTAGTAGCACCTGTTCCTGTTAAGGATACTGTTTGGTCTGGAGAAGTATTTTGAAATTCTGTGCCAACTAATGTTAATCCCGTGCCTGCTGTGTATGTTGTGTTTGTATCTGTATTTGTACTAGCAATAGTAAAATTAGGATATGTTCCTGTAATAGTTGTTGCACCAGAACCAGTTAATGCTACTGTTTGGTCTGGAGCCGTATTTGAAAATTCTGTGCCGACTAGTGTTAATCCTGAACCGGCTGTGTATGTTGTATCAGTATCTGTTGTAACAAATCCACTATCGTTAGTTAATTCGCTTACTGCTGTAGGTATCGTTGGTGTACCTGTTAATGAACTATATGCTCCACCAAATGAAGTCCCACCAATACTCGCTGATATTACTCCCGCCTCTAAAACTTCTTGCTGTGATGAAGCGGCAATTTCAGCAGGATTAGTTATATCAATTCCGGCATCTATCGCCATCATATTATCAGTGTTTATTCCAGGATAATCTTGGAATTCTGAACCATACTCATTTGCAGTTACTATAGTTATAGCAGTTATATTATTGCTTCCATCTTGTGTTGCTGAATAAACACTCGGAACAAAGTTAGTATCAGGAAATGAGCCTACTGCATTTAAAAAAGTTACTTGGTCAATGATTGTAGAATTAGCAACAACAGGATTTCCATTAAAGTTTGGATTAATACCTCTGTCGTCAATTATTTTTATTGGTCTAAAATCACCATAAGTAGCAGGTCCAATTGTAGTTCCACTAGGTAGTGAAATACCACCCGATGATGAAGCACTCATTAGTGCTGAACCAAGTGAAATTGTGTTACCGCTTAAATATAAATCTTTAAATCTTTTTGTATCAGAACCAATGTCATAAGCAATATTAGTATCAGGAATGATATCTTGTTTTACAGTTCCGTCGAGATTAGTTAATAATGTAGGTTTACCACTAAGTGAACTATATGCTCCATCAAATGAATCAGCCGCGGCCCATGAAGAACCGTTATAAGTTAGAACTTGACCTGTTGTTCCTGAAGTCGTTAGATTGTCTGCTAATACGGCAGTACCTTGAAATGTTTCAGCATAGATATCATTATATTTTAATGTTGATGAACCAATGTCAAATGTGTTATTTGCTGACGGAACAAAAGCATCATCATGTTTGTGATACTTCGCATCTGATTCTGTCTTAGAATATACACCTAAGTTTGTTCTTGCTGTTGCGTTATCTGATAAGTTACTTAATGTTAAATCTGCGTCTGATGTGCCTGCGGCAATTGTGTTAACAAGTGTTAATGTACCTGCGCCGTCATCTGTTAATGTAAGACCTGCTCCTACTGCCAAACTCTTAAATTTTAGAGCATGTGTTGTGCCGTCTTTAGAATCGAATATTCCTGTACCAGTACCTAAATTTGTACCAGTTTGCATTGTTTCTGTTACTGTTGAAGCAATTATTAGAGAATCGCCACTTTCAGTTATAGTAATATCAGAACCACCTAATAATGTTTTAAATTGTAGTGTAGTTCCTGCGGAGCCTTTCCATACTCCTAATCCTGTACCTTCGTTTACTGCGGCATCAAATCCTGCCCCGGCTCCACCGCCAGTGTTTGTGCTATTGACAAAAGCATTTTCACTACTATCATAAACTAAGACTTGGTCTTCTACTAGATTACCAACAAGTTTGAATGTTGGATTAAATGGTTGTGCGTTTATACTCATATCTCTTTCCCATTAGTAATTCAGATAAATTTTTTCTACATACCCTGCAGTTGTATAATCTGTAATACCAAGTGCTGTTCTATCTAATTTTGCTCTTAAAAATACTAAATTGGCAACAAAAGTGAACCCCTCCACTCCTGTAAAGTTAGTATAGTCTTTGTATGGTAGTCCCCCGATAAGAACATCAAACCAATCATCATCTGTTGGTGTTGTTGCTAATGTTCCTTGTATTACTATTCTGCCTGACAAATCATTGCCATAGATTGCTACTGTATGTACACCGTCTGTATATCCGTAATAAGAATCACCAGGTACCGCTTCTCCAGTTACATCCAGTTCAGATGCTCCAGATAGTGGTAATAGAGTAGTTGTTTTTCGAGCCATGGGCGTCCCTCAATTGTATTAGTAGTTAAAGATTATCTTCTTCTATCTATTTATCTAATTCACTTATAAGGATTGCTTTTGAAATTGACTTTATGTTCTCTCCAAACATAAATGTGAAGTATTCTAGGTCTACTTGCTCTTTACAGTAAACACTGTATGTTGCCCATGAACCATAATAGCCAAAACGTCTAGTTACTGACTTTATATTTCCAGATATTACGAAGTTAGGACTGTCACCAAAAGAAGAAGTTATATCATCACATATTTCTGTGAAATTACTATGATTATAAGCCATCTCTACTTTATAATTATAATTTCTCATATAACGTGACTTTCGAAGTACGACATTCGCATCAAATGTGTCTAAAATATCTTTTAGATTTGGAAATAATGGCTCAGTGTATTTGACATGTAATGATTTGTATTCTTTTTTTGCTTTTAAGAAATCTTCTTTTTTTAAGAAATATGCGTGAGTATGATATCCATTATTAAATTTTATCCTACCCTTGAACTCTCGTTTCAAATATTTAAAACATTCTTTTCTTTGTTCCCAAGAATGTTCACTAGGCTCATTGCCATTATAATAAAAACGAGGAAGATTCCCCAATCTGGGATATGTTATTCTATAAGGATATATATTATAAAATAATTTAGTTACGGTTTCAGTACTAGGTATACTTGAATTTGATTTCATCCTTTGCTGAGACATCAACAGTTGCCGTGCCTCCATCTTTTAATTTTCCAAAAAGTATTTCTTTTGATATTGGCTTCTTAATATTATCATTCACTACACGTTGTAGAGGTCTTGCTCCCATTTCTGGAACATATCCTCGTTCTCGTAGCCAGATTCTAGCCTTGTCTGAAATAACAATGGTTACGTTCTTATCTTTTATTAACTCGTTGATTTCATTGATTGTTTTGTCAACTATCATGTCAATATGTTCTTTCTCAAGACTATTAAATTCTATGGTTGCGTCAATTCTATTTCTAAATTCTGGTGAAAAGAATCTCTTAACTGCTTCATAACTAGCATCTTCATTATCTGTGCTAAATCCAATTGCATGTTTTGCCTTTTGTGCCGAACCTAGATTACTAGTCATAATTAAAATAACATTAGAAAAATCTGCTTCTTTTCCATTTGAGCCTGTTAGTTTGCCGTCATCCATTACTTGAAGTAGTAAGTTCATAACATTTGGATGTGCTTTCTCAACTTCATCAAGTAGAACAATACAGTTGGGAGTTTCTTCAACATCATTAATAAGTTGACCTGCTCCCATGCCACCCTCTGCGTGTCCTACATAACCTGGAGGAGCACCGATAAGTTTAGATACAGAATGTTGTTCCATGTATTCTGACATATCATACTTGCGAAGTTTTACTGATAAGTTGTCTGCGAGTTGGCGACATAGTTCTGTTTTACCAGTTCCAGTTGGACCGACAAACAAGAATGAACCGATAGGTTTATTTCTATCTCTCATTCCTGACTTACTTACTAAAATACTTTCAACCAAGGCACCAACCGCGGTGTCTTGACCGAATAGTTTTGTTTTAATATTGGATTCTAAATTAACATAATTACTGTTTTCTTTGGCATCAATCATATCCATAGGAATACGAGTTATTTTTGAAATTGCTTCTTCAATCTGCTTAATTGTAATCTTTCCTTTATGCCCATGAAGTTTTGCTCTCGCACCAGCAATATCCATAACATCAATAACCCTATCTGGATTATATTTGCCAGGTATATAACGTTCTGCTAAGTCAACAGCCATTTCAAGTGCGTCATCGTCATACTCAAATTCATGAAATGCTTCGTAATATTGCTTAAGACCTTTGATAATTAATTTCGTTGTCTCTTTGCTAGGTTGGTCTACTACAACTTTCTGAAAACGCCTTAGTAATGCTCTGTCTTTCTCAAAATTTTCTCTGTATTCTTCACTTGTAGTTGCGCCGACACAGAATAGTTTACCACTTGCTAACAGAGGTTTCAATAAGTTTGCGATATCAATATTAGAACCACCTGCTGAACCGGCACCCATAATCATATGAATTTCATCAATGAATAGAATAACATCTTCTTTCTTAGCAAGTTGGTCGAATACCATCTTCGCACGTTCTTCAAATTCACCACGATATTTTGTACCAGCAACAAGACTAGTTACATCTAGTGAATATACTATTTTCTTTTCAAGTATATTAGGAACTTTTCCTTCTGCAATCATTAACGCAAGTCCTTCTGCTATTGCTGTTTTACCAACACCTGGCTCACCAACAATGATGACGTTGTTCTTCTTACGTCTAGCAAGAACTTCAGTAATTTCAATTAGTTCATCTTCTCTACCAATAACTGGGTCAATATATCCACCAGTTGCTCTCTCATTAAGATTCACACAAAAATCTTCAAATTTTACGGCTGCGACTTGGTCACCTGCCGCTACTGCACCTGTTTTACCTGTATAGAATTCTTTTTGAATAAGATGTATTGCACCTTCACGTGTTACACCATGTTTTGCTAGGAAGAAATATGCGTATGAATCTGTTTCACTTAATAATGAAATCAATACATCTCTACAAAACAGTTTAGTTCTGCCACTGAAAATAACTTGTGTGATTGCACGATTGAATACTCTGCTTAGTGCTAAAGTTTTTCGAGGTCCTCTACGAGCAGAAACATCTGCGGGATTATTAATATCTTCTCTCTCTTTTAAGTATTTCTCTACATCTTTCGCAATAGCACCACCATTTACTTCCATATCTGTCAGTAAGTCACTTACATCTTGTTCCTCTAATATTGAGAATAATAGATGTTCTAAGGTTACGTATTCATGAGTTAAAGAGTTTGCGAACTGAACCGCTCTCTCTAATGTAATACTAATTCTATCTACTTCTTTATCAGCCATTTATATTCCTTTATCTCTAAAGTTAATTTTTAAGTTCGTATTATTTATGATGTTCTTTACTAAGATTGTATCTCCAATTCTAGTATTTTCTGGAACTGCTACAATATAATGAATATCTGGAGAAATATCATCTCTAAATCCACATTTCGTACCAAGCATCTTTTTTAATTCTTTTTTAGTCAATTCTACATTTAATGTAACTGTAATAATGCTATTACTTCTTGATTGAATCTCTTTTATATCAGCAAACGCCTTTCTAATCGCATCAAGCATTTTTCTATCACCATCGCCAGTATCTGGATGATGTTTCTTTAGTAATCGTTTGTATGCAATTCTTATTTCGTCTTCTGATGAGTATTTGGTTATGCCAAGAACCTTAAAAGGTGACATGATTAATCGGTATTTAAGAATTTTTTAATTGATGAAAGTGTGCTGGCTTGTGGTTCATCTGATGAATCATTTTTATCTTTTGCTTTTTTGTTGTGGTCATCAATTGTCTTGTCTGCTTTTTCATAGTATTCTTTATATGCTATGATAATTGCTCGTTGTTCAGAAAGAAATCTGATAATATCCGCATTATTAAATGATAATGCCTCATAACCTTCGTGTGTGACTGCGAATAATACGATAGGTTTACCGCTAGCCTCTAATTCTTTCCATACTTCATCTATATTCTCTTCGGTGACTACAATATAGTCAACATCTTTCATTTCTACAATTTTAGACTCTGGCAATACAAGTAATGGTCGTTCTACTGGTTCAGAAGTATATTTTGTTACTTCCGGTAGAAATGATGAACAACCTCCGAGAGATAGTATTACTGCGCCTGCTAATAAAGTTTCTTTAATCATGGTCTTGGTGGAGTATAGTTAGGGTTGGCCACATCTGGACAACTAGAGTTTGCTTTTGATTTTTTCGTAACATTTATTTCTTCCTCTGTTAATGGAGAACCAGTTAGTATCTCATAACATCTTAACACATCCTTGGTACCTTTGTCAACTATTTTCTCGACTAATTTTGGTTTTGCTTGTGCCAGAATTCCAATTTCGTGTTCACTCAATATTTCTTCTAATTTGTCTACTCGTGATTTTGCTCTATCAAATTCTTCGGAAACTGCTGTATATTGCTCACGAACCGCTTCCATATCTTTCCTAAGGGCTTCAATTGCTTGTTCTGATTCTTGCTGTGCTAATTCCGCGGTTGCGGCATTGACAGCATAAATTCTGATTTGTTCTTGTGTGTATTGGTAGTATTTCCATGCTCCAAAGCCTACTGCGCCTATAACGACAGTCAGGATTAGTAACATTTTAATTTTTCCTAATATAAACATTTTCTTCTTTCTATTTGTGCCTGAAAGTTATTCTACCTCTTGTTAAATCATAAGGAGTCATTTCAATCGAGACTTTATCATATAAAATAACTTTGATACTATTCTTTCGCATTTTACCAGATAAAGTACATAATACCTCGTGGCCACTATTACCATCAATTTGCACTTTAAACTTATCTCCTGGTAGAATGTGTACTACTTTACCTTCGAACTTTAACGGTTCTTCTTTAGCCATTCTTGAATTTCTTCTGTCTTAACATTTATTGCTTCACGTTTATAGAATTTGATTGACCATTCTTTTACTTTTACTAAACCATGAATATCGTTGATTAAGTTAAGTGCTGTATTCATTAAGTTTTCATTTTCAACTTCAACAAATACGATATACATTCCTACATCGTTTGGATTTGGAGAAACTTCAGTATCAAGGATTGGAGTTACACCTCTTTCAATGAACTTTGCTAAGTCCATCGCAGGTGCTTCGTCTTTGACATAAAATCCAATAACAATAACATCTTCTTCTGTTCCTGTTTTTGGTTTAAATTCTGCGACTGAAACTGTAGAATCTACTAGAGTTTCTAAATCACCGTATTCAACACCCTCTTTAATTTGCTCATATCTCATAATTATACATCCTGACCGATGTTTGTTTCATCATCTAGTCCAGTCTCATATGCGTTGGATAATTCAGACTGGTCAATGTTACCGTCAATTATATTTTTATTTGACAATGCTTCGTCTACAAACTTTCTCGGCATCCAAACATCAACTAACCACACTGGATGATTATCTAATTTTGGTTTTTTATCTTTATCTAAATCTTCGTGTTTTTTAACTATTCTTGGAACTTTCAATGTTGCTTTTTTAAACTTGACATCACAACCTATATTTGTTAAACGTAATGCCGCTTTTGGATTCGGCATCTTCAAATAAGGATACAACAAAGTTACATTTAGCCAATATCTTGATAATTTTGGTCCATGGGCTACTTCACCCAATTTCCAATTTTCATACGCATACATGCCTTGTTCGTCCAGCATGTGTTCGAATTCTAATAGAATATCAAGTAATGTTTCGTTTCCATCGATACCTCTAAGATTATCAAGAATATCATTTTGCTTAATTTCGTTCATATCTGTTAGTTCTCCAACTATATCTAAATGTATTTATCATTTTAAGAAACCAATAGACGTAAAAAAGGGAGCATTGCTCCCTTTGTGTTAAAATAAGTTCTTTTTACCAGCGATGTGCTGGGTTACAGTTGATACCGGCAGTTTTGCCAGTTTTACAGTTTTCAGCCCCATTGAGGTCGACTTGTTCGTTGTAAATCCAGTCTGCTTGTTTTTTATTCAATGCTTCCCAACGAAGAATTTCTCCGTTCTCAGCGATTACTTCTACAAAATAGTGGTCAGTCATATTATTCTCCTTCTATTATGGTTAAAATCTCTTCCCAATCAAAGGCATACTCAATTCCGTCCTCTTCATGTTTTTTGTTATGCTCGTGTTCAATCAAAATAGGTTTCAAACCGTATTTCAATCCTGCTTCTGCGTTCTCAGGCTTATCTTCAATAAACCACATTTCGGTATCTTTGAATTTCTCTAATGCTTCATCTTTATCGGCTCCTGTGTCTAAACAGATAACATCAATAAAGACATTCTTGCCAAATATGTTTTTTAAGTTACTAACTCGCAACATTTGTGCTTTTGGGTCTAAACTTAGACTAGTAATGACGATAAACTGCCAATCATGTTCAACGAGTTTAGCAACTCCGCTTCTTGCGTCTTTGAACGCAGGTAAAAAGCCCATCCAAGCACTTTCGTTAAATTCTTTCACTAATTTCTTTCCTAAAGACTTAGGAATTCCAAAAGTTTTGGAAATATCGTAAATTGCTTTTTCTTTGATAGTAAATCCTTTACTTATCATCCAATCATGAAAGGCTCCTTCCCATGCAAGAAGAACACCATCACAATCTGTTAATATTACTTTTTTAGTCATTCGTCAAATTCATCGTATGCTTTTGAGTAAAAATCAAGGGTTTTATACAGTTCCTCGTCTGTCATAGAAGAAATACCTAAACTTCTTGCATAACTCTTAGAAGTATGCATAGAAACGACTTCATAAAGACATTGTTCGTCTTGATATCGGTCAAATTGAGCAGGAGTAGTGATTCCATACTCTTTCCAATGCTTTGGGTCTTCTACAATCGTACCAATCCAAAGACCTGGAGTAGAATCCATCTCTTTTTTAGAGTTTTCGTTGATTGATTTGATGTGATTAACAAGACTTGACATATTTCCCTCTCTTTTCTCAATTTATACTATCATTATAGCATAAAAGCAGGATCTGTCAAGTTTTTTATTGTTGTTTTTTTACAACAATAGTTTCGACTGAAATATTAGGTGGTTTACCAATTTCGCTGATTCCTAGCATTCCTTTCGGGTCTGCTTTCCAAAATCGAAAAGAATCTCTACCTTTCAACTTTATATCAGCACCAGTTGTCCATCGTCCATGTTGCATTAATACCCATTCACCGACTTTTACGTCTTTTTGCTCTGGTCCCACGGCATAGACTTGTGCCCATCGGGCTCTGATGCCCGTATCTTTGCCATCATCGTTGGGAATAACAATTCCACCAGCACTTAAACGTTCCCCTCTTTCAAGATTTGTTAAGATAACTCCATCTTTTATCGGTCGAAGCGATTCCATGTTACTTACTCTTTTTCTTGTTTTGGATTGGTTTTGCGTGTTGTTTTTTCGTTGTAGATTTTGAAACTCGTTCATTTTGCTCCTGTTGTAGTTCACTCTGTCTGACAAAATTACCATCTGCGTCCTCTACCCAAGGGTCATCAATCTCCTGAATGTGAGGTTTCTTGTCCTTTGGTTTTGGTGTTTCCTTTGGTGTTTTCTTTGGTGTTTTCTTTGGTGTTTCCTTTTGTGTTTCAATTGGTTTTTCTACTTCTTCAATTCTTGTTTTTGCAATTTCGGGAGTATCAGCATCTGCTTTTATTCCACCTTGTATCACGGCTTTCGGATCATTTCTGTTATAATGTTCTCTTGCAAGTTCGTCTGCACTCTTTACAATTCGTCCGCCCTTACCAAGTTGGTCGCCACGGGCGTTTGTCTTGGTATTACCGACTGTAATATTTTTTTCTTGTCGTGCCATCAATTTTGCTAAATCGACTGTAACTCCACGCATACTCTTATGTGCCATTTCTAATCCTCATTTAATTCAAATATATTATGAATAAGTTCTTTTAATGTTTCTTCTGAACGAGATAATTTTTGTTTCGGTTTAATGAATGGATTTGTATTAATATATTCATTGTGAATCATATTCGCACACACATGAACTAATTTTTCTTCTTCTTCACTCAACTTACGTCTTGTATTAGGGAATTTAATTATACCACCCTTATTCATCGCAAAAACTCATTTATATCTAATTCGTATTTTATGCTATCAACTTTATGTATACCTAAAAGGTATAAAACATAACTTGCAACACTTGACCCTCTGCCGACACCCCATACGATATTATTTTTTCTTAAGGTATCAACAATATAGATGCACACTTTAAGTACGTCTATTATATTGTATTTATCATAGAGATTTAGTTCCTCGTTGACTCTATCGGTTGCCTGTGCTGGCGTTCTCTCTAAAACATAAGATTTTACATCTAAATTCTTATATTCATCAGGAATAAACCAATTTTGTTGGTTAATCTTGTCAAATTCTTCTATGTCAAGTTGAACAACAGAAAGTTTCTCTAATTTAGTATTATCTAAGTAATTCTTCTTAATTGCTTGATTATACTTCTCAAAATCACGATTCCAACTAACTTCTCTTATTTCAGACATATCCAACCCAGACATCACCATATCGTATAAGTCATATATATCATATATAACTCTACCGTATTGGTCGATGTTTCTATTAATCTTTGATGATTTCTGGTTTCCAATCACTGATTTCAACTATTTCTCCACCTTCTTCTTCCATTCTTAATTCACCCAAAATTGCTTTTTCGAGGTCATCTAATATTGTATCATTTTTCGGCACGTTTGTCAAGTCAGATTTTTTATTAAGTTCACTATCTTCTGTATCTATTGAATTTCTTGACCACCACGGAACATCATAATAATAATCTTCTGTTTTCACCCATTCTTTTATAGAAGGTAATGCTGGATATATTGGGTCTGCATGAGTGTAGGAAATAACTGGGTCACATCCTTTACTATTAACTGAAACTCTTACTATTTCTACGTAGTCGTGTGCGATTGCGTTTAATTTTGAATGTAGAACCATAGCAATTATATCATTTGCTGGAACATTAGGCATCATAACAATTTTGTTTTTTAAATGTGCCATATTGACTTTAGCCAAAGGATGAGTTAATACACTTTGATGCATTATATTTTCAATAAAGAATTTAATCTTTAAAAAAGCGGCATTGCTCTTAGCATAATCATCAGATAACCAGCCAAAGTCAATTGTGACTTCAAAAATATCACTCATCAACATTGTATCTGCTTGAATCAATGTTGCGTTAAATTCACCTTTATAAGAAGAAAAACTTTCTGTGTTATACGGCATTTCCATATCTCTAATCCTTTATTGTGACCATGCGTACTTACATTTCATCTAATGGACTATATTCTTTAATCATTTTCATCTTTCTTTACCTTATCTATTTCTTCGTCAGTTACATTATATTGTTCTGGAGTCTTATCTTGTATTAAGTCAAATCTTTGTTTTTCAAGTTTATCACCTAATGCCATTTTTAAATTATCTAAATGAAATACCAATTGGTCAACTATTCCGTCGTGTCCCAGAGAATATGCTATGTCTAATTTCTTCATAACATCTTGAATTTTTTCATCCAGTTCGTCTTCTGTTAATTTTTCGTAATCTTGTAATAATTCTGGCATAATACTATTTATAAATCATCATCTTTACGATTTTCACTGTAATGAACATCAAATGAAGCACCAGGATAACGTGATTCTAATTTATTAACATTCTCTGCGATAACTTCGTTCGGGTCTAAGTTCAATGAACGACAAGCATTCATCCAATACCAAATGATATCACCTAATTCTCTTTTTGCGTGGAAAATTGTATCTTCGTCTAAAGGTTTTCCTTGAAAACACACTTTCTTTGGAATTTCTGCGAACTCCCCACCTTCGGCTGCCATGCCAATAGCACTATTCAAAAACAATGGAATATTACAACCAGTAGTTTCTGTTAGTTCATCTAAACGATTAATAAATGGGGTGAGATGATTTGCTTCGTCACTAGTTACAGCCTCAACGAAGTCTTGGTATGAATTTAAATTCACTTTTGCTGACATATACAATATCTCCTTATATGTTGTAATAATATTATTATTATACATCATTTGAAAGATATATACAAGTCTTTTTGAGTTTATTTACAGTATTGAGGCCCGGAACCTCAAACTGTTAGTAGTCCTCTCTTTGCTATTGTCTTGTACATTGACATCTCGTAAAGAGAAGGTCGCTACAATTCATAAAACTTATAAGTTTTAATTTTCTTATGAAAATATTTAGTAAAATCTTTATTTTTTACATAGTAAGTACTAAATTCTTGTATTTTTCAGCACTTCTAGTAAGTAATTCATCAAGTTTCTCAACATCTGGCCATCCTATCACCAATAAGATATAACGGTCATTAGTATCTATGTTATCAGCAACTCTATCAGGAGTTCCGTGAAGTAATGAAGTAGAATTAAGAACAAACCAATCAGTATCAGTGGGCATCCTAGCAACAATGGGATTATCCCAGTCGTAACCTTCTTCTTGATTACCACGCATTGCTTTCAATTCGCCAGCTAAAGTACCACGAACAATCATTCGAAATCCGCAAGGTTCATTTGCTACCATGTGGTCATAAAACTCTAGATTTTTTTCTGTTTTAGTTCCTGGTATATATTTGAGAAAATCAAGATGCATTGACATTCCTTTGGGTCCAATTTTATGAAGTCTTATTTCAGGATCAATAATTGGTATATATTTTTTACAATATTCTAGTGCATCACGTTGTGTCGGTGTCAGTTCTT
>Ga0208668_1000207_pt1 | contig 15345 bp, 15 predicted proteins | sample 18_taG_FD_184093 | JGI IMG/M metagenome (GOLD analysis project Ga0208668, IMG submission 184093) | Marine viral communities from the Subarctic Pacific Ocean - 18_ETSP_OMZAT15316 metaG (SPAdes) (version 2) | ecosystem: Environmental > Aquatic > Marine > Oceanic | place: Pacific Ocean | collected...
TTATCTCTTTGGTTGCCTTGATGATTTATTAAATATACCATTGAAGGAACCCAAAAAGGATGTTTAATTTTATCTGTTTTCGGCATCATTTTAAGGGGGTGTTTATATCTTGCATAATTGCCTTTTAGAGCGTAACACCCATCACAGACCGACCCTTTTATCTTAGCAAGCTTTGATCCTGTTTTACAGTGCATAGCCGATAAATTGAAGGAATAGCAAGGCATTTTTGAAGTTTGGCTTAATCCTGAGCCGATTGTTAAAATAGCTTTTGTTTTATTCATTTGACCAAGCATCTTATACCTCCTCGGCTATTTGTTGTCGTATGCCTATTATTATGCCTTCTATTAATGTAAATAAATGGCTATATAATTCTCTTTTCGGTACATACCCAATTCTAAGCACATCAATTATACCGCCCTGTTTTACTTGTTTTTCTAATCGATACCCACCATAGGCACCACCCAAGATATACAAGTCCGATCCTGTCCACCTGTTTAGCTCTTTGATTTTGCTCTCCAAGTCTTTTACTGTTGTTTTTTGTTTCATTGGTTATTGTTTCCCTTTTGTTGTTGTTTTATTCATCTAATTACTATATGGAATATAAGGGTAAAAGTTCCCAAGTATTTCATTTATTTACAATTAATTGTTTGGGTGATGTTGGGGTAAATTGACATAAATAATAGGTTTAATAGGTAGGATCAAGGGAATAGGTCCAGAAGCCTCTATATGGGGTCAAATCCCTGGTTTCCTGGAATAGGTAGACATCACCCCGCCTGGAGCAACAAACGCCCGCATTCAGCCGATTTGAGTGCCCATTATATTATTACTACTATTGAGACTGGATCTCATCAACGCATACAGTGAACCAGTGAACGAAGCAAGCAATGAGCGAAGTGAACGAACGGAATGCGAACCGCAACCAAAACGGGAATGACTTTTTCAACACCAAAAGCATTTCACAAAACCCAATTGAACCCGCCCACCCAATAAAAGAAAGAGCTACAGACACAATCACATATATTTTTTGTAAAAATTTTGGGAGTTGTTCAAAAGGACAAAGCAAAAGCTAACCTTCGCCTTTAGATTTTTGGCGATTTTGTGGAATCGCTTAAAAAGCCTGTTAAATATAATTTTTTTCTAAAAATTTGATGTTATTCGGTTTGTAAAAAAAAAAGAAAGAGAAAAAGTAACCAAAAAGAGAAAGAAATATAGTTATCTTGGTTATTGTATTAAATCTTCTTATATAGTATATAATATTATTATAGTATTAACTATCTTGTACTTACAATAGTATACTATAGTTATTACTATATAGTATATACTATAGTAGGGAAAAGATAGCTTTATACCTTGCAAAACAAAAAAAATTAAAAAAAAAGAAATTCCCTGTTGCTCCGCCTACTATTTAAGAACTAACTTCGAAAACCAATAAATGGAGACAAATTGATGCCAAGCCAGGATATACAAACGATAGAAGTAGATGGTAAAAGATACGATATAGACAGTCTAAGTGCCGATGCACGGACTGCTGTTGTCGTCATTAACGAGTTAAATGGAAAGATAAGTGAATTTCGTAAGGAAGCACACTTTTTGGAAGTAGCAAGAAGTACTTATGAGAGTCAGCTTTCCAGGCAACTGCCATCTAAATCCCTTGAAGATCAGGATGCTGAAAAGAAAAATGCCAAACAGGATAAAAATGGTGGAAAATCCACTACCAACGGAACAAAGTCTGGGTGAAAGCCTGATTGAACTAAAAAGAGTGGCCTTTATATTTGAAAAAAGTGGCGACCCAGAAGTCTTAGAAGAACTTCTGGACACCATTAGAAACATAGAGATACCTCTTTTAGTCACAGGATACCACATACCACATGAGGCCGAAGCCTAAACTTGCAATTGTTGTTCCAGATCAGCACTTTCCTCTCCACGATGCCCCCGCCGTAAACTGCGTTCTAGCCGCAATCGAGATCGTAAGACCTGATTCTTTCGTAAATCTCGGTGATGTCGGCGAATGGGAGTCAGTTTCAGCGTGGAAGTGGAAAGGTAAGAAACAGCCACCTCTGGAATATCAGATACCGATAATCGAAAAAGACATCGATGATGTCAACATGGGTCTAGATCTGTTCGATAAGGCCCTGGATAAAGTAAAATGTACGAATAGGTATATGCTTGAGGGCAATCACGACGATTGGACCAATCGATTCGTAGAAAGATACCCCTATATGGGGCATTTTGCCTTTAAAGAGAGCTGTAACCTAAAAAAACGGGGATATCACTTTTACGGTTATAACAAACCCCTAAAGTTAGGTAAGTTAAACTTTATACATGGCGCCTATGCAACGGTATACCACGCTAAAAAACATCTTGAGGCTTATGGCAGCAACATCCTTTATGGTCATGTTCATGATATACAGCGCCATTCTCTTACTAAGTTGGATAGCGGTACTATCGGTGCTTGGAGTCTTGGGTGCCTTAAGAATATGTCTGCCGAAAAAAACAAATGGCTGAAAGGCAGACTACATAATTGGAATCATGCATTTGGAATTATCACATGGCACAGCAATGGGAACTTCCAAGTTGAAACAATCGAAATACAGAAAGGTAAATGTTTTGTATGGGGAGACGAGGTAGATGGAAACAGGGGTTAGTCGGGGGGATATAGAGTTAGATCATTACAATGATCATGAGGTCGGGTGCGCTGACCCCGTGTTCCATAGGAAAATTAAGGGAAAAATCCATTATGTCTACAAAAATAAGGCAGATTTGCTAAAAGTCCATAAAAATGCAAGTATTTCAGATGCGGGGACCGCAAAAGAGGGAGATTGGGTAGAGGCTCGCAATGGCGTAATGAGCCAGGTGGTCAAAAAAGGAAGAATTGGGAAGAGTTCTCCCTATATACGCACTCCCCTTGGTCAATTTAGACCGTATAAAGGTAATAACCCTATTTCAGGTGAACCACACAAGACAGTTTATAGCTTTTCCAAAAAATATCCATGGGACGATAGTGACAGAGAGGTCCCCAATGAGATGGAAATTATGTTTGTGAACCTGATTTTTGGCTATGTACCTAAAGAAGTGGCCTATATGCACCTCTTTAAAACAAACAATGTTGAATACGCCAGGGAAAGGTCAACCTGGCTGCTTAAACAGAAAAGGATAAAAAAGATTGTGGATGAAAAATTAGCAGATAAAATGGACAAACTTAACCTAACAGAGGATTTTATACTTGAAGAGATGTTTGAAAGCATCGGTGCGGAGAGAGGTTCGGTGAAATTCAACTATCTTAAGCTTGCTGCCGAACTGAGAGGCATGATGCCAAAGGAAAAAACACAGACACTTTCAGTGCTCGGACAGACATTCACTGGATTCACTAAGGAAAGGTTGAAGGAGTTTGAAAAAAACCCAGAGCTTAAAGACAAAAACGATATTGGAGCAGGTGATAAGTAGTGGGTCCAAGGTAGAAAGCAGAGAAGACTCAACTTGGGATGGAAAAATCACCGATAAAACGATTAAGTTTTGTCCTTCGTGCCGTCGTTGTTATGACACTAAATATTATAAAGATGTCGTTGATGCTGGTTCAATTACTTATTATGACGATTTTCCCACATATGGAAAGGAAAAACTGCCTTGCAGAAACTGCTCGTAAGTGTAAACAGGTTGTCCTATCCGAGTTATCCAAAGAAACAGAAATGGGGAAAAATTAATTATGTCATACGAACAAGTTGGAAAAAAGGTGCACACAAAAAAGGCTGACTTCAATATAACTATGCCGCCAGCTGTAATGGCTGAAAAGGACGAGGTTCTACAAAGGGCGTATAAAGACCTTATTTTCTTTGGGAGGGCGTTTTTACCGAAAGATTTTTTGAAAAAGAGCAAATCCCCACCATTTCACCATACCGTTGCCGAAAAGTTGATATCCACCTCTCCTGGGCAAAGGATCTGTAATATACTTCCCCGTGGGTTTGGTAAGTCAATTCTGGCAAAAGCAGCAATTATGCACAAATTTTGCTTTTCTGGAGAAGATGAGCAGCATTTCTTCGCTTGGGTGTCCGAAGAACAGGGGCAGTCCATTGATCACATCAAATATATTCGCCAGCACTTTGAAGAGAACAAGATGATCAAATATTATTTCGGAAACCTTGATGGCGGTAGCATTGGCAAAAGGTGGACAGAAAAAGATTTAGTTACTGCAAAAGGGGACAGAATCATAGCAAAGGGTACCAATCAAAGGCTGAGGGGCCGTGCAGAGGTGGATGTAAGGTATACTGGCATCATTTTAGACGACTTTGAGTCTGAATTGAACACAAAAACACCAGAAAGAAGAGCGGAGATCAAAAAGTGGGTAGTTTCGACGGTTTATCCTGCTTTAGAGGAAACACCAGGTAATGAAGGCTGGATATGGCTTTCTGGGACTATTGTACACTTTGACAGTTTTTTACAGATGATATGCGACGGATATAACAAAGCAAAGAAAAACGGGACAAGCTATACTTGGGACTTGACCTTTATGAGAGCCATCATGGACGGAAAGCCAGCTTGGCCAGACCAGTTTCCTCTTGCAAAGTTGAAAACGAAGAAAAAAGAGTTTATCGGAGCTGGTCTTGTAAACAAGTTTGCTCAGGAGTATATGAATGATGCTAGAGATATAGGATCTGCGGCATTCAAGATTGACCGCATACAGCATCATGCGTATGAATACAAGTGTGAAAACAAATTTGGGTATATTGCAGACAGGGACAATGCAATTCCAGTTAATGTATATATCGGCGTTGATCTAGCCGCAACCGCATCAGCAACCTCGGATTATCAGGTTATTCTGGTTATTGCCGTTGATTCAAACAATAATCGGTATGTTTTGGAATATTTCAGAGAAAGGATACCAACTTTCGATGTTCCGCTTAAAATTATAGAAATGACAAAGAAATATCACCCAGTTAAGCGAGTGACGATTGAAACGGTGGCTGCACAGGAAATGGTCAGGGATATGGTCACTAGACTGTCGGCAACCGAAAGAAGGCTGATGCCTGGGATATTCAAAGGGGTTAAGCCTCCGCCAGGTATAAAAAAGCAAGACAGGCTTGAAACCTCGCTTGGTCCAATGATAAACAGTAAAAAATTATATGTTAGAGAAGAAATGACTGAATTGGTGGATGAAGTGTTTGAACATCCGAAGCCAAGACATGATGATATTCTCGATGCGCTCTATTACGCAGATTACTATGCCAGACCTCCAAGGAGCAAAAAAATGAAAATGGACGAACTTGACGCTGAACTTGAGACTTTGAACAGCCGTCCAATGAACAAAGTATACAACTGGATTACTGGCGCAAAAATTTAATAAATAAGGTTTGGTATTTTCATTAACTCGTTTATATTAGACGGGTTAATTTAACAGAAACCCCCAGAAGAAAGCTTAGACTACTGGCTCTGGGGGTTTAGAAGACAGCGATTGGCGGTTTTATTTTTGTGTCGAGTGAGACCCTTTATCATAAAAACGCACGGTAGCCGTTTTTTGAATTTAATACAAAAAGTTGGATATACCTAAAGATTTAGTGGAAAATGACATACTATAGAAACTATCAAGATGGAGGCAAGGTAGAGCCAGGTTTTATTAAAAGATGGTTTGCCGATAAGTATAAAGCCTCTCCTGATCAGATTGGTGGTCTTGCAAGCCAAATTGCAATGATAGAGTCTGATGATATGAATGTCCCTCAATCGGAGGGTGGCCCAGGTCGTGGATATTTTCAGTTTGAAACAAAAAAAGGTTCTGGGGCCTTTCAGACAGCCCTACAAAGGACTAAAAATATTTATACAGCATCAGGTAAAAGAATCCCCGAGTGGATTTCTGCTGCAAAAGAGTCCGATGATGCAACTACATTAAATAGAGAGCAGCAGGAGGAACTATTATTAGCAAACTTTGCAGAAAACCCAAGAGCGAAGAGAGAAATGATAATGGGAGCGCTGGAGAGCGGAGATGCAAAAGATTTATGGTTACAAGCACATTGGGCTGGCAAAAAAGAGCAATATGAGGAAAAATCTAAATATTGGGATGAAAAATTTCAAGGAATGGCTGACGGAGGAGATGTGAGAGGTCAAAGCACTGATACTGTACCCGCAATGCTTACTCCAGGCGAATTTGTCATTAGAAAAGACGCTGCGGATCAGATTGGTCCAGAAAAATTACAGATGCTAAACAATGTAGACAGACTCGGCGATATGGCGCTGTTAGAGAACGCCAAGTCCCCTATGGGATATCAAGAGGGTGGAAAGGCTAAAGATTATATTATACCAGCTGGCAGAAATATATTTGGTCAACCTACAGAAGCTATGACATCAGAAGAGCTGCTTGAAATGATTTCACCAATTGGCGGAGTAATGAGTGGATATGGTTTATTAAGGACTCAGGGTGCACTTGGTAAAACCGTCGCAAAGCGATTAGCCAAACTTATGAAAAAACATGAGAAAGAAATGGCCGATATTCAAAAACGCTATGCCTCTAAAAAAGGTTATAAACCTAAAAAAGATTACAAGGGGGGCGGATATGTAAACGGATATCAAAAGGGTGGTCTTGTCGGTATGCTCGGAAATTTTTTTAAGGGACAAAAAGAGAATCGGGCAAGGGCTAAAACGATAGAGGGGGAGACTGGTGTAAGAAATCCGTTCTTATGGACTGAAGAAGAACAATTAGCCCAGATGCAAAAAACTGGGACGATGCCAAGGGGAGGGTGGTTAGAGAAAAAAATGCCACAAGCCTATGCTGCTGGCAACCCAGAACTTGAAGGTCCGTCTAAAAAAGAACATGAAGTTGAAAGCTTGAGAGAACAGCCATTTATGGGGGTAGCCGCTACCGCCGAACCTAAGCCCGAACCAGAAGAACGCAAATATTCACATGATGACCAAATGAAGTTTAAAGAGCATATCCGAGGTATGCTCGGAACCGATGATGTCTATGAGGCGATGGAAGGCAAATATGGAGTAGATATTGCCACAGAAGAATTTGACATTGAAGGGGAAGAAAAGACAGACTGGTCTAAGGTTTTAGGAAAGATGACGAGACTCTCAATGGAAGAAGATATTAAGGGGGCTGAACCCTTCGTTTCTGAAACCCCTCTATACGACAAGTGGCGGGAAGGGATGGCGTCTAGCATGGACGAAACGCCATTATATGATAAATGGCGGGAAGCGATGGCATCTAACATTGGTAAATCTCCAGTTCCAGGACAGGTTGAAAAATGGGGGGAAGGACCATACGAAGGATTAGAATACATGAAAGTCAACCTGCCACATTTATTTAAACAAGAAGGGGGCTATATCAATGGATATCAAAACGGAGGAGAGGTTATGAATTATCAAAACGGCGGACAGGTGGTCAAAGATGTTTTGTCCATATTCGGAGAAAAGTCTAAGAGTGGCGACGAAATGAAGTCTTTAATGGCGATGGCTGCAATACAACAAATGCAACGGGCACAACAGGTTCAACAGGCACAAGGAGGTCAAGGCCAATTTGCTCCAGTAAAGAGCTGGCCTGGAGAATCTGAATATGCTGGACTTGAATATTCTGAAGTGCCAGAACTTCCTTGGGATCGCAGTGCGAGGGAAAAGGAAGAGTGGAAAGCTGGTGCAATGGAGAGGGCTGGCGCCGCTAAGGCCGCAAATCCAGATGCACCCTGGTGGAATAAAAATGAAGGTGGATATATCGGAGGATACCAGCAAGGTGGAGCCGTAGAGCCACCAATGTCTGGACCAGAGAGCGGACCGCAGGAAGCACCACTTCCAGGAGGAGACCAGACATACCATCAACCAGCAATGGAACAGCTAGATATGGATCAGTATGAATATGCATCTTATGTAGAGCATGGACCAGATATGTACAAATGGATGGCCCCAAAGTATAAGTCAAAACAACAATGGGCGCCTTATGACGCTATGGTAGACGCTGGGATAATTGACCCATATGAGGTTGAGAAAGACGAGATAAGTGTTGTTACAAACGATCAGCTTGAAGCCTTGAGCAATCAAGCTAGAGAATCAATGAGAGTATAATTATATGGAAATGGACCCAAGGGCCGAGTATAATCAGGACTTATATCGTCGCTGGCGTGATGCTAGAGCCGATTGGGACAGTGAAGCTCGTAAAGATGTTGATTTTTATCTTGGGAATCATTTTACTTCTAGCGAATCAGATGAATTAAAAAGCAGGAACCAGGCAGATGTCCCGATGGACAGAATTTCTCCTGCTGTTGAGAAACTAAAGGCTACACTAACATCTAGACCGCCTACCTTCACTATCACCCCGAGGGAAGACTCTGATGTTCAAATATCAAGTATTTGGAGGACTATACTTGGATTTGTATGGGATATTTCTACTGGAGACGCTCAAATGAAGCAGGCAATACACGACTACGCCATCTCTGGACTGGGATATCTTTATGTATATATTGATACCGAAGCAGATTTTGGGAGGGGCGATGTCAAGTTTACCAATGTTAATCCATTCAGGGTATATGTTCCGCCATCTTCGAGAGATCGTTGGTTTGCGGACGCCGAGAGCATCATATTGTCTACGATATTAACAGGCGAGCAAGTCGTCGCCCTTTATCCCGAACTTGGGGTAGATGAAGACCCAGAAACTGGTGAAGAGATAAAACCATTGATTGATAGCCTGTCGGCATATAGAGAAGAAGACTATCCGACGGCAAGAAACAAAAATTCAATGCAGGTATTTACTCCGTCTGAAACTCAATATTTAGATCAGTTTGAGTTTAGAAAGTACCAGGTTTTAGAAAGATATTATAAGACCAAGGTTCCCTTTTACAGGGTGCTTGACACTTCTACTGGTCAGGAGTATATTTTTAACGATGCTGATATCCAGAGGTATATGGAAGAAAGCTCTGATTTAATTGAAAACGGCGTTGTCCAAATTGTAGAGGTACCTCAAAACAGGGTTAAGGTATGTGCTACTATAGGGGAGGTTGTTTTATACGAGTCTGTGTTAAATACAGATGTTTATCCAATAATCCCATTGCCTAATGTATGGACGGAAAGCCCGTACCCAAAATCGGATGTATCTAGAGCGAGGCCCATGCAAAGGTTATTAAACAAAGTCTGGTCGCTTGCCATATCTCACGCACAGGCGTCCGCAGGGTTAAAACTGCTTGTACCTTTGGGAAGCGTAGAAGATTTAAACCAACTTGAAAAGGACTGGGCTAACCCAAATGCGGTTATTGAGGTTGATTCATCTCAAGGAGAACCACACTTTCCAGCCCCACAGCCATTAGCTGGAGAGTTCTATAAACTAATTCAGCAGTGTGAGTTTTACATAGACTTCATTTTTGGATTGCCAGAAATGATGCACGGGTTTGCTGAAAAAGCCCCAGAGACGGTGAGGGGAACAGAAAGAATGATGGCCCTAGGTCAGGAAAGACCAAAATCCAAGTTGAGAGACATTGAGTTCAGCATAAACAAACTTGGTAAAGTTTTATATAATTACGCAAAAGGGCATTACACATTTCAGAAAATGTTCAGAATTGCTCAGCCAAATAATAATTTAAAGGAAGCGACTGTCAATCTGTATGACGACAAAACAGAGCCAATATTAGATATTGCCAAAGATCGTTATAAGCTTGATCAGCACGATATAAGAATTGAACCTGGCTCTACATTACCAACGAGCAAGTGGGCAGAATTAGGTGTATACCTAGAAGCCTATCAGTTGGGTATTGTAGACAGAATAGAAGTGCTTAAGAAAAATCCAGAGATTTTCGACAAGGAAGGAATCTTATCTAGAATGGATGAAAAACAGCAATTAGTACAACAAGTACAGGGTCTTCAAGGCCAGGTGAAAGATTTGCAAGGGGACTTGCAAACTGCCCGAAGGGAATCTGTAAGTGACAGAAAGCGTGTAGAAGTTGAAAAACTGAAAACAAGGCTTTCCGAAATATCTTCAGATGCCAAAGCGGATAGAAGGGTTGAATCCAACAAAATGCAAAACAAGGTAAAGCTCGAAGCAGAGAGATTGAGGCGTGAAGCAGATCGCCTCGGTCAAGCTCTAAAAGCATAGAGATATCTTAGAAGGAGTTTAAGACAAATGTCAAACGAATCCGAGTTAATCAAAAATACTGTCGCCGAACAGGACACATCATTAGAACAGGAGTCCTATCAGGAATCAGCCGCTCAACAAGCGGGGGTTGCTGAAATGGTGCCTGAACAAGGACCAGACTGGGAAGGGGAAACAAAAAAGTTTCAATCAATGTACGATAGATCTCAATCAGAGGTTGATCGACTGAAAAAATTGGAGCCTATTGGAGACCTTCTTGAAAGTCGTCCAGATTTAGTTCAGGTATTGCAAGAAAAAATTGCAAATCCGAATGGTGGATCAGAGCAAACAGCTCAACTGGACGAGAACGACTTTAACCCTTGGGATGCGTATTACAAGCCAGATTCGCCGTCGTATAAGCACCGAGTTACGAAAGAGCAGGAGACCGTTGGGTCTGCTGTGAATCAAATTCGGAGTGAGTTCGCACAGCGTGAGGCCAATACGCAACAACGACAATTCCTAAACGCTACCGTTAATGAGCTACGATCTAAACACAATATGAATGACAATCAAGTCTCTCAGTTTTTAGAATGGTCGGCGCAGCCAAAAGAGGCGGTGGGGTTAGGAAACCTCGTAAAATTATGGAAGGATGTCCATGGAGCTCCAGCTCGTGGGCAAACATCAATTGATGCTGTGAAGGCAGTGCAACAGGTACCGCAGTCAGCGGGAGTGTTGCAAGGTCAGCCAGCTCAAGTCGTCACTGATGACGATAAAGTGTTTGACCGTGTTCTGTCAGCCTCTAGACAAGGCAGACTCCCATAATATAAGAGGTTATTTTCCAAATTAAGGAGACATAATGGCTTACAAAATAGGTACAATGCTTTCGAGCAATGTAACTGAAGCAGCAGCTTCCGCTGGTGTGGGACAAGCACCTGATCAAAGACGATTATACGATTTCTCTGATCGGGTTGCAGAACTATCACCTGAAGAATCACCATTTTTTGTATACCTTTCTAAGGTATCAAAAGCAGCTACGGACGATCCAATTTTCCGCTTTCTAGAAAACCGATCAAAGGTTGACTGGTCAAGCAGAAACTTTAGTCTTGGTGCTGCTGTGAATGGCGGTTCTGCGGTTAGTGCTGGAACAGCTTACGCTTTTGTTGTTGATGACGGTTCATCAGCTAGTATTGACTGGCTGATAAAAGGTATGGTCTTTTCAGTAAATACTGTAGATTCAGCCGCAGGTTGGGCACAGACACTCGTAAGAGTTGACAGTGCCGTTACCGACGCTGGGGCAACATCTACATTTACTGGGAGAATCATAGATGTATCAAACTCAAATGTAAGCGGGTACAATGTTCTTGCTGACGATGATCCCTGCCAAGTAGTTGGTACGGCATTCGCAGAAGGAACAGGATCACCAGACGCCTGGGCTAATGAAATTGAAGACGATTTTGGGTACACCCAAATCTTCAAGACTAGTGCTGAAATGTCGAATACATCTATCGCAACCCGCTATCGTGGATACGCTAGCGAATGGGATAGAATTTGGGCTCTTAAGCTTCGTGAACATAAAGTAGATATTGAGCGTGCAATGCTGTTTGGTCAGCGTGCACGAGTATCTAGCATCCAGTATACTGAAGGTATTGTGGGACACATTGTAAAAAATGCGAACCCAGTCGCTGATGATTCAGCACTTTCGTATTCATCTGGTGCACCCTACTATCGTTCATCGACAGCAGCCGAGCTCACATACGACAGATTCTTAGGCGATCTTGAAGTAATCTTCGATCCAGCTCGTGGCGGTTCCGCCGAGAAATTGGTTCTCGCAAGTCTTCCTGTTGTTACTCAACTGAATAAAGTTGGTAATACAGGATTTCTTGATGTGTCTACAGCTAGCACCCAAGTCCAACTTAATGCTCCTCTGGAGCAGAGAGAAGGAGCATTTGGTCATAAAGTAATGAACCTTGAAACTATTCACGGCGACCTTCACATTGTGAAGGAACCGCTATTCCGTGGCATTGCCAGTGGAATGATGTGCATAGTTGATATGGGTAAAGTTGCTTACCGACCTCTTGTTGGTAATGGTGTAAACCGTGACACACAAATCGAAACCAATGTTCAAGCCGCAGACGAAGACCTTCGGAAAGATATGATTCTAACCGAAGCTGGTCTGGAAGTTACTCTTCCTGAAGCTCACGCACTCTATAACTTAGAAGGCGTATAGGAGTAGGTAATGAGATCTGCATATATTGAACAGAACAGTGGAGCTGGTGGGTATTTAGCACCATATCAGAGGATAACAGCAGCCGTGACTTTAACAGCAGTAGAAGATAGTGGAAAAGGCTTCTTGCTCGATTCCGCTGGTGGAGCGTATTCAATTACGCTACCAACAGCTACGGGAGCAGCAGAAGGCACAAACTACAAATTCTGGGTTGAAGAAAACACACCGACAGGGGCAATCACAATTGCCGCTGGAAGCGCTATTATTTTCGGCAAGGTCAACGAAACTGAAGTTGACACAGGCGATGACGGTCCAGGTTCTAGTGCAGCTACGGGGGTATCAAATGTTATTTTGGGTACATCCGCAGTGAAAGGCGACTTTTTAGAGTTTACTTTCAGCCATGGAGCATATTGGATGTTTGGTTCATCAGCTGCCGATGGTGCAGTTACTACATCATAATCCGTAAGGATTACACCTTTTGGGTAGGTGGGGGATGGTCGTATAAAGGGCTGTCCCCAAAAGCCCTAAGATTTTTAAAAAGTTAAAACGGAGATAAAATGGCAGCATATAACACGCTAACTAAAATTATAGTGGGCACGGTCCCCTCTGGAACGCAGGACAGCGGTACCACAGGGACATTAGCAGAACTGATTAATACCTTTTGGCAAACTCTAGATAGCACCAGCGGTGCAGTCCAGAGTATGACCTCTGTTCAGGTGGCCCCTTACACAGTTGCAGTAATTATAGTTTACTTAGGTTAATAGGAGGCTGGTATGCCTAAAGTTGGCAAGAAAAAGTTCCCCTATACAGAAAAGGGGAAAAAGGCAACAAAAGAATATGCCAAAAAAACTGGCAGAAAAGTTAGTAGTAAGAGGTATTAATGGCTACTTTTGAAGCACAAGTAGAGGGACTTACCAGTCTATCTATTGATGGTAACAGTGCGCCTACTCAAACAGAACTCACTCAGTTCTTGACCGATGGGGCCAAGGAGATATTAAGTGTTCTTCCTAAGCAGAAAAAGGCTATGTATTCCACATCTAATACGCTAGATAGTGGTGACACCACCCTAACGATTGGTGGCTCTGAGATTTTAGGTGTTGTACGGAATGACGGAACGATTGATCAGCCATGTAGAAGGATACCTCTATCTTTAAGCGGGAGAGCACAGGATAGTGAAGAAATGGTATATGGGACTGCAACAGATCCAGTCTGGTGGATTACAATCAATGCTTTGAATATGTTCCCTACTCCGACTGACGCACAGAATGGTCTCATTCAGACGCTCGCATATCCAGCTGTCGCATACGGCGAGAGTTCTATAACAAAGTTTCCAGATGAAGCGGAATACCTAGTTCCTATATATGCGTCTATTAAGGCTATTCAGAACGCATTGGGCGCTAAGGCTGGAGATTCAGACATATCCACTGCATTAAGCGCAATTACTTCAACGCTTAATGAGGTAGATAATATAGTGGATGTAGCCAAGGGCAAGGTAACTGATTTTTACACTTCTATTGGAGATATTGATGATACTACACAGTTGTGGGATGATACGAATAAAAGATTTGCAGTTGTCAAAAATGCTTTGGATTATGCTGGAAACTTAATAGATGGGAATAAACCTGATGCAGCCTATGATGCAGCGCAGAATTTATTAGATGTAAACGCCGCCCTTGATGGGATACAGGCTCATTTAGCTGATGGAGAAACTGTTCTTGGGGCAAACCCAGCAAGTGGTCTTATATTTGACGCATTAGGTGCAATAACTACTAACGCTGGTAGTTCTGTAACAGCTCTTGGCAATATGGCAACAGAAATGGCACTTGCAAATGCAGAAGTAGATGGCGTAACAACAACCTTAGCACAGGCTCTGGCATTAACTGATTCTGGCAGTACTGATATTGCTACTGCTTTAGATGGAATGCAAACAGCTAACGCAAAGTTTCGAGCTGATGGTGGTGACCCTGCATTATTTGGAGATGAGTCTACTTATGATACTGCAGATTCAGCAATGACAAATGTTAAGATTTATGTAGATAGAGCTATTAGCTATATAAATGGTGATTTCCCCGCTGCTACCCACGATTTACTTTTAAATTTAGCTGATGTAGATACACAGCTTACTAACGAAGATATTGAACTTGCAGGTGCAAGAATGAAACAAGCACAAACAACAATGAATGCTGTGCAGACCGACCTTCAAATAGCTCAAACATATATAACAGAATGGAATACAATGGTTCAAACCTTAGTGCAGGAGGTGAACGCATTTGCTTCCGAAGCCAGCGCTAGGTATGGATGGGTAAACGCTAAAGCTGTTGCGTGGCAAGGAAAATTGTCAGCAGCACAAGGCTATATGGCTACAGCGGGTGGTTATGCAAGTCAGGCTAGTGGATTTAATGCATCTGTACAGGCTTATGCTGGTGAGGTTCAGGCTAGATTATCTTATGCTGACGCATATCAAAGAGCATCGGCTGCAAGGAGTGCAGAAGGTGGCGCTCGTATTAATCAACTAAGTGCAACGGTTAGTGTTGCTGCCCAGGAATTAGCTAGGGCAAATATAGCCATTGCTGAAATTAATACGATTATGTCTTCATACAGATTAGAACTAGAAGGCGTAGGTCCATACCTACAAGCAGCGTCTGGTTATATATCGCAAGCGCAAGGATATTCTACTGAAATTCAGGCAAGGCTGTCTGTGTTAACAACAGAATATACTTGGTTAGAAAAGCAACAGGCAAAACTTCAGGCGGACTATGATAAAGGCCTACAAATGGTAGCGGGGGCTTAATAATGCCGTTTACTGAAGTATCATTAACAGAAGAAACAACTTTTACTGAAGTTGCACTAACAGAAGAAACGGATTGGGGTCCATTGGGGTCTATCTGGGAAGATGGTGGTGAACTATTAGGGGCTTGGAATGTTTTAGAGCACCTTAACTGGGAGGATATGGAATAATTGTGGCTGTAAGAAGATTAACTGTAAAAAACATTATTAGCAGAGTGAGACAGACCTTTCCTCAAGCATCTGAAACCTATTTAATAAATTTGATTAACGATGCACTTTTGGAGGCTGGTATGTATAGGAC
>Ga0208668_1000227_pt1 | contig 14915 bp, 6 predicted proteins | sample 18_taG_FD_184093 | JGI IMG/M metagenome (GOLD analysis project Ga0208668, IMG submission 184093) | Marine viral communities from the Subarctic Pacific Ocean - 18_ETSP_OMZAT15316 metaG (SPAdes) (version 2) | ecosystem: Environmental > Aquatic > Marine > Oceanic | place: Pacific Ocean | collected...
AGAGAATAAGATTACATTAAGTACAAGTGATGCAGCTTTAATGGTAGTTTGGTATGTAAATAATGAAAAGGATAATTAATGACTAAAAATAAAATAGTTTTAACAGAAGAAATATTAAACGAATTATCAGATATTATAAAAAGTGGTGCCGAGCTAGAAAATAAGGGTAAAAAAATAAGAATTAGAGCTGAAAATGTATTGGCGTCTTTTGCAACTTATGGTGTAGAGATACCTAGTAAAAGAAACGAAAGATTATTAAAAGAAATGAAGAGAACATCTGCCTGGACTCCTCTTAATTAATCATCAGGCAAAAAAGAGAGGGGGCTTCGGCCCCCTTTTTTTAGCTCCAAGTTCCTCTGTCAAAGCCACCTTGATATCCTTTTTGGTGAGCTAATGATAATAGCCTTGTATTATATCTAGATAAAGAACCTTTAAGTGGTTGTAAATCAGCTGAATAAGATTTTTGACTATTAACTATATTTGAAAGCCATTCATCCGAACCAACATTTTCTGCTCCTCGTATTCTTCTACCATCTTTTGATAGATTTTTTAGAGATTCTAATACTATATCTTTCTTCTTAGGTTTTTTCTTTGCAGGTTTAGGTTCAGCATATGCAGGCGCTGGCAGACCAACAGCTTTAGCAACTACAGCCTTCTTCTCTTTCATTCCTTTGTCTGGGAATAGACCTAATTCTATTTGAGCTAACGTACCAAGACCAGCACCGTTATACATTCGAGGCCAAACAACATAGAGTTGTCTTGCTACTTCTGTGTTTAATGTTCTTACAGCATCATATACTCTATCAGAGTCACGGGAATCAGCATAGTCTTGATATCCAGCTAAATAACCTAACCAACTATGTTCATCCATTTCACCATTGGACATTAAATCATATAGACCAAATACATTACCCATAGTAACAATATCACCAACGAAAGGTCCACCTACAGTTCCAATTATAGGACCTTTGCCAAAGAAAGCTTTTTTCTTAACTTCTTCATCTTCACTAAATGCATCAGCAAAGTTTTGATATCTTTCATAAGTATCATGCTGTATAAGATTGCCTACATCTGTATTTGTCAAAGGTGATAGTATACCATATAAAAATGAGTATAACATCCCCAACCTATAAAGTCTAAAAGACTCTGGGCTTCCCCAGTCTCCAGCAACTATACTGTCCTTACCTCTAGAAGCTATCTTGTATTGGTAGTTCCAAAAATTAACACTATATGTCATAAACTGACCTAATATAGAACCAGCTGGTGTTCTTAAAACTTTTGGCTTTGCAAACCCAGAATATTCATAATGGAGTTCTTTTACCATATTGGCTGCAAAGTTTGAAGACCTTTTTGTTATTAAATTCTGTATATAATCATTTACATCAGTATCTTTATCCAACTTACCTTGTTTTATTGCGTTAGTAACATCTCGTTCAATCATACCAGCGTTGTTATTTAACTGTTGATGTCTCAATGCAAATGCCATTTTAAATGTTAACTGTCTGTTGATTTTATTCTCAACCCACCTCATTGGCTTAGCTGTTGTTGATGCAAATTTTTCGAGACCTTCTGAAAATTTCCTAGATGTACTGTCATATTTATATGTAAGTACTTCTTTCCCATTTATCTTTGATGTTGCTACATCTGGAAACAAACCTAATGTATTTGTAAGTTCACGAGCTTCAGCAAAATAAACACCATGCTTTTTAGCCTCAGCATCAGCTAAAGACCTTATATTAGCAGTATCTAAATACTGAGAAGAATCTCTCATTCCCTTTACACCAAAATAAACATAGTTTTGTAATGACTGAGTTGCATTTCTAGCAGCTCCTCTTAGATTTAAACCAAGTTTAGACATAAATTGCCAAGCTGTAACATTTCTAGTAGTAGCTCTCCAAAATGATGATTTAACATTCAACCCTAACATAGTTGCATGAGTATCATAAAGATAATCTATATAGAATTGAGACTGATGGTCTGCCTCTTCTGGTGACATTTCGCTTATCTTTCTTATACCTTGCAACAGCTTAGCCGAAGTTGTCCCAGCAAAGTTAAACATCGTTATATTTCTAATATAATTATCCATTACACCAATGACATCTTTATTATGTCTAGCCATATCTCCATATTTAGCCTCTAAAGCATGCTTTGATAGATTAAGTTCATCAATAAGTATCTCACTCATGTTTGCAACATAGTCATTTACTTTTGTTAAATCTTTTTTCTCTAAAGTACTAGATTTTTCATATATAGATTCTTGAACAGCTTTCATAGTAGGAAACATTCTAAGCACTTCAGTTGGAAAATAATTCTTCCTCTGCTTTAAATTACTTTGTATCTTTCTCATGTTGCCTAACATTTCTGTATAAGCACCACCGGTTAATTCATTGGCTTCTGATATAGCTTCTATATGAAATCTTAAACCATTTTTTAAATCTTTATACAATTTAGGACTTATACTTTTCCACTCACTTGCTATGTCTGAGAATATGCCATACTTTTTTCTAGTTTTCTCATCTTTAGATTTTACTAAATCAGGGTTTCTTAATACATCATTAGCTAATTCAAATATCTCAAACTGAGTATCTTTAGATAGGTCAGCTAATTCTTTTTCATAATAATCTTCAGCTTTTTTCCATCCATCATTTTGCATTATTTCTTCGTACTTATTATACTTTTTCTTTAGTTCTTTATGAGCTTTATTAATACTTTTAAACCCACCTTTACGACTCAATCCAAGCAGTCTAGACTTTTCACCAAGTTTCTTTACAATACTATTAAAAACACTTTGGTAATCATCTCTATGACCTTGAAATTGCTGATGAGATTTCATAAAAAATCTATAAGCATCTCTAGCTGGCATATTATTAGCTAAAACAGCCTCAGGTAAATAAAATAATTCAGCAAACTTTCCTGTTCTTTTTGTAAACCCTTTCTCTACTTTATCAATTCTTTTACTTATAACTTTAAGTTCTGAAATTGATGGTGTCTCACCATAATCAAAATCTTTTCTAGTCGTTGACCACCACAGTTGTTTTAAATATCCATAGCTATCTTTTCCAAGATTCTGAGATATGATTCCACCTTTTTTAAACCATTTATCTATTACTTTTTCGCCTAATGCTAATACTTTTGGGTCACAACCTGCCATAATTAATTTCCTTTATTTAACAATCCATTATATTATCTCTGAAGACTTGTTTAGCTTGTTCTCCAGTCTCTACATTTCTCTCTATAGGACTACCAAATGGATTCATATCAATACTGGACACCTTATCTTTTACAAGCATATTCTTTTCAGATAAATCACCAAACCATATCTTACCATCTTTCTTAACACTATCATAATACCCTTTTAAATCTTTTACATTTTCTAATTTGCCTCTACTATTCAATACTTTATTAGGCATAAAATAAAATCTAGCCATATTTTTAATATCCAATAGTTGGTCAATCTTAGCTGGGGCTCCTTTTAATGATAGATAATCAAGAGATAAGTCTCCAGTAACTCCATATAATAATTTCATCTCAGGGTTTAAATCTTGTATTGTTTCTATTTCACCTTTATCTATAGCTTTAAATACATCACCAGCTTCTTTTATCATATCAGCATTACTTGTACCAGAATATAATGATTCACTTGTTGCAAATATAGAAGAGCTTATATCATCACCACCAAGAGCAGCTTTAAGCCTTTCTTCTCCACTCATCTTACTAACATCTTGTCTTGGTGACTCTTGATTATACAAAGCTCTCATTTTATCTGTGAATGATTCAGCTAATTCTCTGATTAACAGTTGTCTTTTGTCAACCAATAAATCTGTTTGTCTACCAGATAAACCAGCTTCTCTAGCAGCTTGCCTAGCTATAGGTATATCTAATATTTCTGGGTTTGTAGATAAGAAATTCATACCTAATGTAATATATTTAATTTGTTTATCTATCTCTGAGAATCCTGGTAGAAAATGCTTTTGGTGGTAAGTAGCTGTCATACCATCTGGTTCAGGTGTCATAAACTTTAGTATCCAGAGATTGCCAAGACCATCTTCCATATCATTCCATCTGCCCCATTCTGTTCTCATATATCTCATAATGTCAGCTTGTACAATATCTTCTCTCTCATGAGGAGCATAATCTCTATGCTCAAACCAACTCGACCAGTTTTTACCTAATTCTCTTCTAGCTTCAGATACACTAATCTCAAACGCTTCTGAATAAGGAACTGTTCTTGGGTCTAACATAAACCCTGTCTTCTCTGCAAGTGTTCTATGCCACATAACCATCTGAGCATAATCATTACTACTAATACCTTTTATTTCAATAGCTAATTCATTATGTTGCCAAGTAGAAGCGGAAATCCTTCTTCTATTATTATCTATCCACTCTAATCTTTGGTTTACATACTTACCAGTCTGCTGAGGTCCAACCCATTGCTTTTTACCATATTGAATATTTCCTTTTGAATCTTTATACACAGTAACAAGTTCAACTGGCAATCCTTTAACGATTGAATTTTTTAACTGTCTGTTAATAGTTTTTGCTATTGGGATAGTAGCTGATTTATCAAGTAATATCTTATCATTTACTTTTTTTCTTACGCCTTCTAATCTATTAACTCTATCTCCAAGCCAAGATTCTAAGTTTTCATCATTATATCTCTTAGCTCTTTTAAGACCAGACTTAGCTGAAACAATCTTCCTATCTAGAATATTTAAAAATTCAAAATTCTCAGCATCCTTTTTAATAGAGTTTACTATTTTTCTTACAACAGCATCTGTCTCATTACCTTTATCTACATAATCACTCCATATATCATTAAAAGCTTCTTCACTTTTATCGTGAGATTTATATGGTTTTTCTAATCCCATTCTATCAACTGATGCCGATGACCATACAGACCTATCAAATGGTAATAACTCTGAACCTAAATTGCTTACTCGTTCACCTCTTCTAGCAACCTTTGGGAGTCTAGCATCTTGCAATCCAAATATTGAAACAGGCTTTTTACCTTCAGTAGCATCTGAATAAAAATATTTAGCATAATCTTTAAACTTATATTTTGGGTTTCTTCCCATAGCTCTTAATACATAAGATTCAAGATTTAACATAGAATCACTATATGTATCGTATCCAGCTATAAATGACTCATAATTAACTCTCTTAGCTTCTCCACCTTCATATGTATCAGTAGCTAATTGTAAGAATCCTTTATAAGGTTGAAGTGAAGCTATTATAATATCTTGTTCTACAGGTTTTATTTTTTCTGAATGGAAATATTCCTTGCCCTTATCTTTTATTAAAACTCCTTTTTCAAATAAACCTCGATATTCTGTTTCGATTGTATTCCCATTCTTATCTTCAACTTTTACAGTTAAACCTTCTTTGCCAAACAATATATCTCTATAATAATCAGAAAAGTCTTCTTCTGTAAAACCATCTTTTGAATCTACAATTCTTTGAATATCATCTGTAGTTTTTGACTCAGCTTCATCCATTCTAGCTTCATTAATTCTTATAACTGTCTTAGGTTCTCCTTGCATAGTAGGGAAAGTTATATTATATCCTCTCTCGCCATCTTCACCTCTATAATGCTTCATAAATTGAAATACTCTTTTGATCTTTACAACTTCGCCTCTCTTCTTTGAAGCTATTTGTGAATCAAAATTATATTTTCTTATACTGGAAGAATTAAGTAAGTCAAGTTCTCTTATAGATGTTGGGTCTGATGTATTAACAACTGATTTAACATCAGGAGCCATCTTATCCCAAGCATTTAATATATCAGTTGGAGTATCCCACCAATAATTTAATTTATCATAATCATGGTCAGCTTCTAATCTTGTCCATAAATCAACAGTATTTAATCTAACAAAATTCCCATCAACAAAACCTTTTATACCAGCTATAACTTTATCAGATGAACGAGTAGAAGGCGTTCTTTGAAATACACCAGCAACTTCAACAGTTATATTCTTATCAAGATATGTTTCTAAGTCTTTTACCCAATCATGTAGCCTTCCTAATTGATGTTCCCTTTTACCTCCAAATACAAAACCTTCTACATTACCTTTCATCTTATTGTTAAAATCACCACCAGTTTTGGATATATAAACTCTACTTCTTTGAAGTTTTTTAGAGTCAGACCTTAAGTTATCTATAAAATCTTTCCATGGCAATAACTCATCAGTTGCATTTTCTCTATGTACAATTACATTTGTATTCTTAGGGTCAAATCTTTTTGTATAATTATTATCACCTATTTCAGCTTGACCATATGTATATACATTTTCAATCCCATTACCTAATTTGTCTTCAAATAATACATTTCTCAATCCATTAACATGGTCAAATTCATAATAAGAAGGAACTAATACACTTTGACTACCATGATGATTCTCAGGGCTTATCATACCAGCCTTATCAATAAACTCTCTCATCATAGCATTTTTCATACTAGTCTTAAATGGTAAAAACATAGGATAACCATTAGCACTTAACCATCTAGACATAGTACTATACATTACATTATCAACGTCATCACCAACCTCACCAATTAAGAACTTAGAGAATGCAGTCATTCTAGATATATTACCACCACCTACAATACTAGCTAATCTATCTTCATAATTTCTAACAGCTGGTCTATTTAACCATTTAAAATATGCATCATTTAATTTTCCTCCTACCAAATCATTTGCAACGTGCATTGGTATACGAGCTGGTTTATCTTCAGCGTGCCAACTCTGCATCTGTATTGATTCTATAGGAAGACCTACTGTTTTATCTGTATTAGTAGATGCTAAAAATTGGTCCATATCTCTGTACTTACCTAAATCTATAATAGAACCATCATAATCTCCGCCTCTAATTTTTACAGCAGAATCAAACATTACCATATCTATCTTGTTATTTTCTAAGTATGGTTCAAATCTACTATCTACCATAAACATTGTCTTACCTAAGAAAGCAGCCTCACCATCACTTGCAAATGAAATAATAGGCTTAGCAGCTTTTGAACCTCTCCTATGAAAATCACCAGTAAGTATTTTCAACGCTTCCATAAATCTATTGCTAACAACTACAATAGAATTAAAGTGGCTTGTATCTCCTAACCCTCCAGGATATTTTAAATCTTTATCAACACTTAATATATTAGTATCAGAATTAAGTTTTCTTGCTCTTTGTACTTGTTCGGCTAGGTTTCTAAAAGCAGACGATAACTTAGGATTCATTTCACCTTTAACTAAAGCTTCGTCTCTTAAAAGATGAAAATTATACATACCACTCTTATTTATAGGCTTTAGTACAGTATCAATAATTTCTCTCATATCTGACATTATGCCCTCAGGTACTGTTTTATCCATAAAGTCAGTTATTTGTTCAATTCTTTTAGTCTCAAGATTAGTTGTAGTTCTATTAGTAAAAAGTCTTATTCTTCTTAATGAGTCATGAGCAAATTCTTTTTCAGCAGTCCATCCTTTTGTATCAGCTTTTGAGTTAACTAGAGAATCCCAGAAATTTTTACCAAATTGTCTAGACCCAAATACAGTAGTTAACATTGTAGTAGCATGGTCTGATGTTCTTTCATCTGAAGGAATCTCGCCTCTAAACTTATAATTAATTGGATTCCCTTTATCATCAACATCAAATGCATCTACAATACGAGTTTCATCTGTTTTTACATACTGACTTATCATTCTATCAATATAATTTGATATCTCAGGATTATCTTTCCATGCTTCTCTATCTGCATTTAGAGTATCTACAAACCTATTTGCTAATTTATGAATACCACTAAGACCTTTTCCTGGTTCAGCCGTTGTTATTGGTATACCTATACCTGACTCTATATCAGCAAGCCAAGCTACAATATATCCACTTTGAGGTTTCTTAGCTCCTGCATAATAATCATATGCTTCAGCTTCAGTTGTTGCTAATCTAGCTTCAGCTTTTTGTCCTACTCTTCCAGCACCAGTATAAAAACCAACTCTTAAATCACCAATTACTTCTTTAACATTTCTTTTTATCTTATCTATTCCATAAAACTCAGGGTCAACAAATACAGATTCACCAAATTCACTTGATAAGAAATCTGAAAGGTCATTTCTTCTAGCTGAACTTGGTTCGTCTAAATGACCTTCACCTTCACCAACTTTTAAATTTCTAACCTTAACGCCTTCAGTTATGCCAGACCATATTTTAATTACATCATTTACAAATCTTTCAATCTGATACTCAGGCATCTCTTTCCAGTTTTTATGAGTATAGACTTTACCATCAATCTCTTTACTCATTTCACCTTTTTTAACTGTATAATCAAAGAAGTTTGATAGAGTAAATCCTCCAGGCATATCAGTTACTATAGTTTCTAACATAACAGCTGGTGTTTGTCCATATATAATATCAGGTGTTGTATATTTCAATCCCCAATCTTTCTTAAATTTTTCAAGAGTAAGTGATACATGAGTATCTGAATGAGACTTAGGACTAAAATCCTGTTTATCTCTTTCCATTAATATATCAATTTCTCTTTCAATTGGTAATGATTGTGTCGCTACTTCTATTTCTCTAGAAGCATCTTTGATTTTATCTGTTAATGTTTTATCAGCTTCATCAAATAAGAATACATTAGTCTTTGGATTAAATAACTTATATCTTTTGAGTATCTCTATAACTCTTGTAACATCACCTTTTCTATCAACTACACTATTAAGTGTTAATTTTAAGAAATCTTTATATTGGTTAGATGCTGTATTATAATAAACCTCATCAATAGCAGCTAATAAATCTCTATGAGTCATATCAATTTCACCAGTTTTAATTCTATTAAACTCAGAAACCAGTTTAAATAAATAGTCACTAGTGACAGCTGCTTTTGTAGTAGTCTCTTTTAATATACCACCATTTCTTGTTCTCCATAAAGGGGCTAACGATTCATCATATAAAGATAAAAAGTCACCCAATAGCATTGATACATTCTCACGACCAACACCTTCCATTTTTTCAGCAGCGTCAACAAATAAATCATATAAATCTTTATTCGCAGATTCTAAATCTTTAAATATTTCTTTAACTGTAGAGTCATTATCTCTAGTCCACTTAAGCAAGCTTTTACTTATAGCATCTGTATCTTCTGCTTTTAAATTATATTTGTTAATAACATCTGAACTTAGGAAGAAATCTTTTAAATTACCAATCTGGTTTGTAAGCATTGCCATATCATAATTCTTACCCATTAATCTTGTCCTTGCAAGAACTTCCATAGTAGCTAAATCTTTTGGGGTTAATGGTGAACCATCATTCCTTGTAGCCATTGCTAACCCTTTAGTCCTAGTGTAATGAGCAAGATTAGTTACAAACGTTTTAACCATCTCTCTATTCCCTTTAAACCCATCAAGTATACCAAAGGCGTCGAACTTCTCCATCAGCTCACTCATTTGAGCTACATCCATCCTTTTTACTACAGAGCCAGATATCTCTTCATTTATTCCATTTCTTTCTTTCTGTTGCTTTAATACTTCTAAAACATCACTCGCGAATAATTGTTCTTTTCTATTCGGATTTATTTGTTTTCCATTCTCTGTTAAGACTATACCTGTAGGTGTTTCGTCTCTAGATAAACCTGGTCCTCCTGAAAATACTCTATCAAGTAGTGTTCTTACATCTGTTACTTCATCCCCAAATACACTCTTTTTAGTATTATTATCTCTTATAGCTTCAAACTCTAACCATGTATCTCTAATCCCCTTAGCGAACATATGAGATTCTATACCCTCCATAAAATAAGCATCTCCAACATGAAGCAAAGCATCGTCAGACATTACACCTTCACCAAACATTTGTGTAGTAAGCTCTCTATCATACTTATCCATCTCGCCTCTATCACCACTAGCCTTATCACCAAATAATTTTCTATGCATTTCTGCATTGTATACTATTTCATTTCTATCGCCTTCTCTCATAATAACACGATTTCTAATAGAACCTAAAGCACTTTTAAATCCATCTTCACCATCATTTCTACCATTACCAATTAGTCTTCTAGCCCTTTCATAATCTTCTAATGGTGATGTGGGGTCATATCTAATTTTTCTTAGAATAAGTTTACCATTAGCATCTTCAGATACAGGAGCCCAATCGTCTTTAGGCTTGCCTTCTTGTCTAGCTTCTTCTTGTAATATTATATTATATGCATCTTCAACAGCTCTTCTATTAACTTCTAAAACAGCTTCTATATTTTTAGAAGCAGAGTTTTGAGCTATATCTCTTATATCAGCTACTGAATATATCCCTTTACCAGTACCAGTTTTACTTGAATCTGTTCTATACTCTTGTAAAGACTTTAATTCTAAACCTCTTATATGCACTAGATAATCTGCTAATTCAGATTCAGATAACTCAATAGATTGTTTTAATCTTTTACCTTCAGGAACAGCTCCTTCCATTAGAATACTTAAAGTATCATATACATCATTGCCAGATATATTCTTATTTTTTATAGATACTTCTTCACTCGCATCAACTACAAAATCACGTTCTTCAAGAGACTTAAATAGTTTTTGCATATCATCAGTAGAATAATCTGGTTTACCATTCTTCTTTAGAATATCCATATTGTTCATAAGATTATTAAAAGCAGCATGGTCTACTTTAAGACCTAATGAATTAAGATATGAATCTACTTTCTCAAAACTATCATCATATACACGAGGTCTTCTGTTCTCAGGGATTAATTGAGTTCTTCCATTATGGTCTATATACTCTATATCTCTGCCTCTCTTAGTCATAACAGCACCTAATAGAGTATGGAATACCATATCTTCAGTTGGTATATTACCTTTTCTATACTCATTAAATAATCCAGCATTAAAAGCAACACTACCAGCAATCATTCTTGGCATAGAACCAAATACATCTTTACCAGAATCTTTTAAGAAACCAGGCCACCATTCCTTATAAAATGTTCTTTCAACAGAACTCATCCAACTTCTTAATTCTCTAGCTGTCTCTGGTGATTCAGCAAATTTAGCTATCTCATCTCTACTTGATACAGTACTTTTACCACCAGATTTATATAGTTTAGTACCAGCTAATCCTTTAAATATCTCAGGGTTATTATCCCATAAATCTTGAGCTCTTCTAGTAAGTAACATTCTTTCAGATGCATCATTTACATTATAATTAGACCACCTTTTTCTTCTAGTAAGAAATTGATTTGCTTTGCCCCAAGCTGTCTTCATAATACCCATGTCTCTACCGCCGGGTATTAATCTAATAACACCAAGAGCAGAACCAAGTACCATTGAGTGTCCTAATGTGGAGAATGGTTCGAAGTCTACATCCTCATTATATATACTATTAGTTAAATTCATAGGTAATTCAACAGCTGAGAATAATATAGCTTCTTCAGCTGCTGACGCAGCAAGACTAGCCATCTTTGAATTGCCCCATTTAGCAGCTAAATACTGATGAAGATTAGTTATAGGGAAATTATATTTACCACCTATATATTTAGTAACCTCATCTTTTATTAGTCCTATTGACTTATCATCTATCTTAAAAGGTATATCATCACCCTTCTTAGCAAATGCTTTAGCCATACTATCAACTTTCTTACGAATAATTGATTCTGTATTCTTAGCAACATTAGCAGCGTATTGAGTTCGAGCTGCGTGTGAACTACCAAAGTGACCTCTTGTTACACCTTTAATAGATGCTTTAGGTGCTTGCAATAGACCAGACTTCTCAATCCATGATGTTACTTCCTTTGGGTCTAGACCTTGATTAACATACCATTTCTTGAAAGCTGGGTCAGCTTTTAATACTCTAGATGCATTACTTACAAATTTCTCACTCGCTTTAGCAGCACCATATCCTACTACCTTACCATCTCGTACTACTTTAGCTCCTTTTAATAAAGCAGAAGCACCAGCCTTCGCAGCCCCAAATGGTACAATAAAACCACCAACAGTACCAATACCAGTAGCAACTCTTTCAGCAAAGTTACGAGGTTGTAATCCTTCGTACGCCTCTTTAGACGCAGCTCTTACACCAAGACCAGCTAGACCAAGAGTACCAGTTTCAAGAAAACCCCATAGAGCCAATCCAGCTGTTCTAAAAGCACTGCCTTCACCTTCTAAAGTTTCAGTCATCCAATTTGGTTGTTGCCCTGTGCCAGCTGTTTCCCATAAACTTTGTCCAGTAGTTACAGGCCCAGATTGAGCCATAGGCGTTGGAGTTGTTATATTCCTAGCCCTAGCGTCTAAATCATCTAGGAATTTTTGGGTTAGATTGTCAGCCATTTTTTATATTAATAAGGCGAATAGTGACCACCGGTAGATTTTCTTTTAGCTTTCATAATCTCAGATAATTTTACCTCAGCTTCAAATCCCCTAGATTCTCTTAATTCTTCCTTTGCTTTAGATATATCTTCATTTAAATCAGCTAATTGTTGAACATTAACATCTTTCATCTTAGGAATCCTAGCGAGATACTCTCTTTGAATATCTGTCAAAGTCCCTTTCCTCTGTAATTCTTTTAAAGTCATTGATTCAGTATCTAAAATATTTAATGCATTCTGTTTAGTTTCATATTCATCTTCAGCTATTTTTAAAGACTGCTGAGATTGACTTAACATTTCTTTTGGAGTTGGAATGGATACCATAGGTGAGCCTCCTATATCATCTTCACCTGCTTCAGCTTCTTCAGCTAATTGTTGCAAACCTAAACCAATATCTTTTCTTTGTATTTCAAAATCACCAGTTCCATATTCATATACTTCACTCATAATATCATCTTGATTCTGTAGAATCTTGTCAGTTCTATTTAATAATTCTTTAGCTTTTTCAACTTCAAATTCTGAACCATTCAATCCAACAAGACCTCCCAAAGCTTTTGCAAATCTCTGTTGGTCTCCTGTAAGAGATTCTAAATCTATCGTATAGATATTCTTTAATTCTCTACCAAGCTTTAATATTGGTTGAGGGTTCTGAGCATGATATGCCCATACAGCTGAAACTACTTTAGCGGCGTGATTTTTTGAAAAACCTAAATCTTTCAACTCCTTCATAGCATCCTCACCACCATCATCTTCAGCATTATATATCATATCTAAACCAGACTCTGACATAAAACTTTGAGCTACATTATTCATCATTTGAGCATTAGCTCCTTGTAACAATTCAAGTTGCTTACCAACCTGAACCATATCAGCTTGTTTTTTTTGATAATCAAATTGCATTAGAGCCAGTGCATATTGCCTATCAGCTGATTCTCTACGCTGTCTATTTTCTAATATTCTGTTTAATGCTGCGAACGCTTCTGCTGCCATAATTTATCCTATTCCTACCGCTGACCACACTTTTTCACCTACCGTTTTAGAGCTTCCTTCTACATCAGCTAATTTTTTTTCATGCTCCATTCTTATTTTCTCTGAACCTACTCTTGCTTTCTCAGATTCATACCATTCTTCCACAGCACCCATCTTTTCACCAAGACGGCCCATTAAACCTTGTTGGCCTCTTCCAAAAGACGACCCTATTCTTTTCCACATTTGAGAAGCCTTAACATTCGCTGAACCAGATGTAGCTAATCCACTTTTTTGAATCATTGATTGAAACTGACCCTGCAAGTCTTCTTTACTTTGACCAGTCTGAGCTGATAAGTCTCCTATATCTTGTAAATAACTAGCTTCAGCAACTTTTAATTTTGATTCTTTAACAGGCTCTAACGCAGCTAAAGATTCATCAGCTTTAGCCATTTGTTGAGTAAGAAAATCAGATTTTATACGAGCTTGTTTTCTTGACGATTTCGCAGCACTCTCTGATGAAGCTGCCCCACTTAAAAAAGAAGCTGCTGATATACCTACCGCTATCCAAGACATACTTTACCCTTTATCCTCAAAATCTTTAGAAACAATTTCTTCTTCAATTTTATTCAAATCAGTCTCATTAGTTGCGTGTACTGTAACAAAAATACAATCTGTATGAGCATATATAATTCTTTTAGTACCAGCTTTTGTGATACCATAATGTGGAGCTTTTATTCTTTTTTCACCATCTTCACCAAGAATCGTCATCTCTCCTTGTAAAAGAAAGAATGGATGAGAATACTTATGTATTTTAGTAACTAACAATTCTCCAGCTGGATTAAATACTTCTCTAATATAAACACCTTTAGCAAAAGAATGTTTTAGTGGATTAAAATGTTCAAGTTCTTTACCTTTAAGAGACCTTTCACTTTCTGACATTTTATTCTCTACATCTTTAATTCCAACTCTAAATTCTTCTTTAGTATATTCAGATGGTAAAAATGATAATGGCTTTTCTAATCCTCCTTTTATCTCTACATACTTAGCAAAAGACCAAGCAATATCAAAAGGAAAACTATGCTCTATCCCAAACTCTTCTGTCATATTATCAAATTGTTTTTTAGCGTCTTGTTTATTCATATTATTTATATTTATATAATATCTCTTCAATAGAATCGCCTATCTTAACAAAGATAGTAGAACCTATCTTAATACCAGCTTCTTTAGCTTGTTTAAATGCTTCACCTACAGCTTTAACCCTATTGGTAGTTGAAGTAGTGAAGGCATCATCTTTAGACAGTCCTATAGTTGGAACTTTTTTAGTAGGTTTCTTTTGTGTTGTAGTTTTAGATGGAGATGTCATACCAGACTTTCCTTTCCAAATAGATTTATCACCCCATATATCACCTATATCAAAACCAGCTTTCTTACCATAAAAATCTTTATTCTTAGCATCCTTTGAAGTCTTACTTGTCTCGATACCATATTTCTTAGCTAATTCCTCATGTTCCTTTCTAGATTGAATACCACCAACAACTGATTCAGCTAAAGAAAGAGCCTCTCCAAGCATTTGCCACCCTTGTTGGGCTTTTTCTTGCTTAAATTG
>Ga0208668_1000231_pt1 | contig 14866 bp, 24 predicted proteins | sample 18_taG_FD_184093 | JGI IMG/M metagenome (GOLD analysis project Ga0208668, IMG submission 184093) | Marine viral communities from the Subarctic Pacific Ocean - 18_ETSP_OMZAT15316 metaG (SPAdes) (version 2) | ecosystem: Environmental > Aquatic > Marine > Oceanic | place: Pacific Ocean | collected...
GTCTCGTATGATCCTTACCACCGCCGTAACTTTTGTTCCCACCTTTTCCAATAAGACGGTTTTTCATACGTGGGTGTCTCTTTCTTACTTTTATTTGATAAGGACTATTCTGCTCATTTAAGGCTTTTTCAATTAACCCATAAAGAACGGAAGAATGTAGTCCTTTTTTTTTATTTTCGGGAATCTCTCCCGATTCTGGCTCTAAGGCCGGCTCAAATTCTATTTCTGGTTCCGGCGGGATGCCTAAAATGGCCAATACTTGATTTTCATCAACTTTCTCTGGAATAAACTCTCTAATTTTTTGATAATCTTTCACAGCCAGCGCTTTTCTAAAGTCTGTCGCGCTCATATCAACAGTAAAGGTATGAACCACATTAGGCTCCAGAGGATCTACAATTGTAACCATGTCGTTAGTTATATTATGTTGATCTTCTAGAAAATCTTCAATCCCGCCTCTATCAAATCTTCCTTGAACATCTGGCACCCCTCTGTCGTCAGGCTTTGTACTAGCACCTAATATTATACAATCTTTTCCTCTATAATTTTTAGCTATCCAATCTATAGAAGTTTTAACTGGGGAATTTTGATCAGTTGGCAATATTTTAACATTACGCAAACCTTCTGACTTTATGTAAAGTTTCCAAATTTGTTCTGACATTTCCTTTGTAATATGATGTTGCTCTTTGTCGTCACCCCTAGAACGAGGAGAAACAAAAAGAAAAACTCTGTTAGCTATTCTAGAGTAGTGTTTAAGCATATTTAAATGTTCTTTATGGGGAGGTTTATAAGCACCTGGTACGAGAGCAACCGTCCTTTTACATTTTAATGCTTCAACATCAGCCGCTTGATCCTTTCTGAATGTCGAAGCCATGCCTCCTAATATAAAATCTCCAGTAATTTTCACCATATCAACGCCAAAACGTTTTTTGTCATTTATAACCGCGCCTTCATGATTTTGCGCATCTCCCATATCGCTTGTTAACGCATTAAGAACTTCCCTTCCGAGAACCCTCGTTGCATGATAAAAAACAGCACCGTCAATTGCATCTTGCGCCATTGGTGACGAATCTACCCCCTCCGGAACGGCCAAGAAATGCGATAAAGACCCTTTGTTCAAAATTGCAGTATAAATTTCCTTACTTAACGCCCCAATTTTCTCTCCATCTGTCAAAGTCACACTTTTATGTCGTGGGTTCTTTGCGACATTCAACCATTCTTGTAACGAGGCTGTTTGAACATCATCAAAATCTTCATCATATACAACAGTAAACTTCTCAGACAAAACACGGTCTAAGTCAACATTTGCATCACCTTTAAAAACGATGGGAACGGTACCGTATATTTTGAAATTATTTCTTTTAGCAACTTTTTTTACCTTGTTTAGTAAGCTTTTTAATGCACTTTGTTGTGAATTGTCTAATGTGAGAACCGTTGAAAAAGCATTTCCAGGTACGTCATCAGGTCTAGGAATACCGGGCCTATACCCCTTTTTAGATTTCTTTTCATATATTTGCCCTACATTATGGATGGCTAAGAAATCATGATCATATTCCAACACATTAGTTTGACCTTCGACGTATTCTGTATTAAAGAATAATGTTGGATCATTCCACATTCCTAATACATTTAACTCTGGTACTATATCTGGAAGCGCTTCATTAAAGATACCTAACAGATTTTTGTAGGCCTCGATCATTCCATGGCCTTCTTCAAATCTTCTATGTAAATTGTTGGCTGTTAAGCCTTGTATATCTAAAGGGTTTAAAGACGCTCTATCTCCTACAAACTCTCTTGTTCCATCAGGTTTCTCTACTACTTTAAAACTAGCGTTAACGCCATCTATTTTTAGAGTGGCCTTATTATCTTTTAAAGACTTAATAGCTTCTTTAAAGAAATTAATTAAATCCTTGCCGTCCTTCACACTCGGAAGATCAAAAGGGTGGGGCATGTGGCCGCCTGCCGCACCCATTATTTTTTATCCTCTTCTAAAACCTGTAGCTTTTCTTCGAGCATTAATACTCTTTCTTCAAGCTTCCTTGTATGGCGTTTAATTTCTCTGATGTGTTCTAGAGCAATTTCAACTCTTCTTTTTTCAGTTTTAGTTTTAGGATTAAATGCTACAACAAGTTCATTCAATGATTGGATATAGCTGCGCAAACTTGGAGGGGCATGCCCTTCTCCAATCAAAAATTTGCGAGTCATAAGCCCAAAATCAGTCATCCGTTTTTACAGCTTTTTTTGCCGTTTTTGTTTTAGGGACTTTTACTTCCGGAGTCTTTACTTCTTCAACAACCACTTCTTCAACTGGTGGTGTTGCAGTCTGTGCTCTTTTGAGTCTTAAAAGTTTTCTTAATTTCCTTTTTGTAGGACTTGCCATTATTTCTTTCTCCTTGTGTACTCTTTTAAAAGTTTGTTGTAAAGTGAGTTATCATACCACTCTTTGAGTGGTTTTTCTTCTTTGAGATCTTCTTCATCGATATCCCCGTCGTCATCTACATCCATCTTTTCTTTTTGTTTTTTCGACAACTTTTCTTCACCTACGTCATCGTCTTTCTTTTTCAAAAAATCTGTTTCTCTTGTTTTGGCATCTTTATCTAAATCAGCCATTGTTCTCCCACCACGCATACTATGTGGGCGCCCCGCTTCTTCAACTTTCTCTTCCTCCATAAGATCAGGGCAATTACAGTTTTCGTCTAATTCAGCCTCAATTTCAGCCAAAAAATCCTGATCGTCATCGACGGTCTCAGAGACCTCTTCAGGCGACTCCTGGGGCATATCCGTGCCTTGAGCGAGGCTACTCTTGGCAAGGACCTTTTGTAATGTGTGGCGCACTAAGTTTCGAATTGAATTTTCATTCATGAGGTTATCTCCTTTTTTACTCTTATAATTAGTTTCTTCTAGGTCATTTGTCTGTGTAAAATCACACCAATCTCGGAAAATCATATTTCCTCTCAAAAAAGCATCTTGTTCCATTTCTCTTAAGTGTGGGTTCTTTTGCGCGTAACCTTCTTGTGTTGGCTCCGCGTTTTCAAATTGACCATTACAATTTTGAGCGTGATGTACTAGTTCATGAGACAAAGATCGCATAATATCTTTCGGATGCCTATTATCCGTATATATTACAACTTCATAAATACTGGGGTCATAATGTGCTGTTTTCCCAAAAAAATTATTTGCATTGTCTAAATCCGAACGAAGTGTAACTTGTACTGGCTTGTTAAAATTCAATTGTTTTTTTGCAAATGGAAAAAATTGTTCAATAAGGCCATATAAAGAAGAAAAATCTTCACCAGTGTTGTTGTTTATTTTAATATGTGGCATGTTAAAAATAAATAGTTAGGTTATCTCTTTGTGTCCATAAATTGTATTACTCACATACTGTATTATCTATTATCTGCATTAAATTGTTAAATATTTCTTCCGAATCGTTTGTTAATTCAAACCACTGACCATTTCCAACCTGACAAAGATTCTCCCAACCTACATATGTTCCATCCCAATGAGTTGTGTTTGCAGTAGAAGTTGGACTAAAAACGAACACACTTAAATCTTTAACACCGCCCTCAAGTTTCAGCAAGATATCATTTGTTATTTGCGGCTCCAAATAACTCTGAGCACTTTCATCTGTGAAAATAACAACAACTCTTTTTGCAGGATTGGGAAGACCTCTCCAACTTAACATAAAACTAGGTATAGGCGGATCCGAATAAATTATTAAGTTTGAGTATACTGTTTTCCATAATAAATCTGTATGAGAATATTCTGCAAAGCTAGGTGCAACAAGATTAAGAAGAGAAAGATACAAAGCATCATATAACATTTCCCTGGAACCGTCAATCTTACTAAAGTCAGTTGAGGTTATCGCGGTGAGGAATGCTCCAAAGCCAGAAAAATTATGTTTTATTTTTAAAGATTCAGTAGCTTGTGACGGGCCATTTTCAAATGTGAAGATCTCATACACTGGTCCAAAAACTAAACCCCACTTAATAACGTCCTCATCGCTATAATATAAAGCAAATTTGCTCAGCGCACCCACAATAGCATCAATCTCATCATTCATTGAACCGGACGTATCTAAAATAAACAGTATATCTGTGTCTTCCATATTATCTTCAAGTTCACCGTCGCAGTTGTCGTCTAATCCATTACAAAGCTCTTCAAGTAGAGGTAAAACTTCGTCTTTACACAGATCATCGATAAAAAGCTCATCAATAAAATTACCCCACTTTCCTGCACTACATATAAGGTTTCCTGGCTTGCATATCCCAACATTTAATGTTTCAGGAGGTCCAGTATAACATGACTTGAAAAGATCCTCATCAACCTCTCCATCACAATCGTCGTCATGATTATTGCATATTTCTGAAATTATAATTCCTTTTTGTTCATCACAAATAACATCTGGCGGAGGAGGAAAATAATAACATGTGGCTTTACATTCCGTCATTCCGAATTCAGTACACATTTGATTCTCCGGAGGAATCACTGCACATTCACAAGTCTTATAGCCTTGTCCACAAATTAATGGATCTTCCATACAAGGTATTAATATACCAACATCTGCAGCGCTGCAAAAACAATCTAAGCCTTCATCTATATTTCCATCGCAATCATCATCTTCGGCGTTGCACCACTCTTCAACTGGTTGTTGTGCTGTGCAATTTGACCACATGCCTCCTAAACATATTTCATAACCTTTTTCACAGGCCGTTTCACACTCTTGAAGTAAATCTTCGTCCATAAAGCCATTGCAATCATTATCAATACCATCACACACTTCTTTTGGAACCGGCCCGCATTTATCGCAAGCATTTCTTTGATGTTCGTCGATTTGGTCATCGCAATCGTTATCAAGAAAATCGCAAATTTCTTCTTGAGGCTTCTCCGCTGTGCAAACCATTTTACCCTCTACACAATAAGCGGGAGCAGTTTCGCAATCTGTTATACATTCATATGTTCCTTCGTCGATTTTCCCATCGCAGTCGTTGTCTTCTAGATCACATACTTCATCATCATCACAAGGCCAACAGTCTGTTAAATCAACTTTTCCTTTGTCACACACGACGTATTGTTGACCTGAAAACCCATCATCAGTTTGACATGTTTGAATGGCAATTATTGGTTCTTTTGGGTCACACTCGTGTTTCATTCTGCAATTGTCGATCATGACAATTTTAAAATCATCACACGTGTCAACAACTGCCTCTGCGATCCAATATTCCTCATAAGGAGGGCATCTTAACCAGACCGCCTCCCAGCAATCCTCTTTATACTGTGCAGCTGCGTCTGGCTCTTTTTTTTGTATATCTTGTATTTGAAATATATCTGGCGGCGGAGGAATTTCTGACTTAGTGTTGATGTCTTCTTCTATAATTATCCAAGCATCTTCTTTTGGGATCCCCTCCACTAATCTAGGATCTACTTTTCCGCATGAAATGATAAAAAACGATAACAGTATTATTGTAATATATTTGGGCATATATAATAACTATGCAACTAATACAATATTAATACAAAAATATAGCATTAACACAAAGTATACCACAAATGCTACTAAAATTGAATAGCGAGCAATTTTCTTGTCTTTGTTTTTTTTGAGAATATAACATCCTCCAAATACAAGAATTAGTTTAGTAAATATGAAAAACGAATAGCCATATTCTAATGCTTGCAACATCAGAGGGTTGGCTTCGATTGCGATTTGATTAGTTATTAACCATAATGTGGCACATATATCAACCAAGTTGAAAGTAATAATATAAGCTATTAAAACATCATACAACATTATGATTTAAGGACATCATTTTATCATAAGCTGTTCTTTTTAGATCAAACAATTTTTTTATGTAACCACCGTTTCTAAGAGTTTTAAAAGCTAAATTTTCGATTGAATAAATTCCTTTTTCTGCTAATCCGCATCTGCGTAATCTTTTAATTTTATCTTTTATTAGCGCGCCCACATTCTGAACAGCTTCGTAATTATTGTTTTTGTACATTTCTTCTAGCCTTGTTATTTGATCGATCAATGATTTAGCCTTTGTTTCTACATTTTTGTAATTAATTTTTGGAACAAATCTATTTGGCTTTACAACCCATTCATCTTCTAATAAAGAATATACGCCAGTAGAAATATGTGGTTCACTTACATCTTGAACATATATCTCAACCTCATGATCTTTGATATATATTTGATGTAGTTTATTCCAATCTGATTTCTTCGCGTTGAAAAAATCACGAACTAGTTTTATGTTCTCATCAACATCCCCGAAATTTAATAAAATGTGAAGATCAATATCGGAAAACTCTGTCCAATTGTAATTGGCCAAAGATCCAGTTAAAATTATATCAACGATAACTTCGTGAGGAACTTGAATACTTTCCATAAAATCTAAAGCTATTTGTACCAAACGACTTGAGATCTCTGGTTTAATTCTATCTTCAGATTGCCAGACGTTCATGTTTAATGAATCTTTTACTTGAATTGAAGGCAGATCTATTTCATTATTTTCTTTTACTTCTAATAAAAATTTGGTCCATATTTTATTCATTTTTTTTTAAATGTTTAGTTATTTCTTCTTTGATGACTTCTTCGAGATATTCTTTCCAGTCCGGACTTAGTGGTTCTCCGCCTGGTTCTTGTGGCCCAAGATATTCACCAGCTTTAGTTTCTTTTTTGGCATCTTTTGCCTTTTCAACAGCTAAAAGAATATCTCTGTATATTATTTTTCTTATTGTAGGGTTTGTAAAAGATCTGATCATCATATCCAAAGATTCGTCATGTGGTGTTTTTGGGTAAGTTGCCTTTAAGAATATTTCTTTTTCACTTTTTGTAAAATTTTCCCAAGCTTTTGGGTGCCAGCTTCTCTTAAGATTAAGAGCAAGTTCAAGATATATATCCATTACTGTCTCAGCCTGACTGTTGAGTTCCTGAGCTATGGCAGAAATAACACTAGTGAATACTTCAACAGACATGCTTCCTACATTTTGTAGTCTTTTTGCTAAACTAATTTCGTCTAGATGCGCCTTAACTTCTTTAATAATTACTTGTTCAATATCTTCTTCGCTTAGATTCATTAAATATCCCCTTCTTCAATTAAGGTATAAGTAAATTTATTGTCATATTTTTTTGCAGATAACTTAATTAGTGCCATGAATTCATTAAAATCCCTTGCAGCTTTAAAAACTTGACAGCCTGCGGAATATCCGTTGACACGTTCGACCTCACCGACTACAGCTGCTCTATGAATGTTAATTCCAAAATAGCCTTCTTGGATTGTTGAATCATCCATATCAAGAATTTTATCTCTATCGTTGTCGCGCCAAACCTTTACTTTGCCGTTCTTTTGACAAAGAGCATCGTACTTCCCGCGGTGCTTAGCAGCACTGTAAACACCTCTATATTGGCCGGGAACAAGGATTGCAGCCCCATCCTCATTGATGGGTGTTTTAAGATAACGAATGCCTATGTCTGTAGTCATTTGATAACTGTGTACTAACCAATCCTTATCATCGTTGCGATATATCAGGAAGAGACAATCATCAAATTCATTTGCTTTTATTTGACTGCTTCTTACGCCGATTATGTTGACATTGTGTGACTTGTTATTATCAAAAAATGCATATTTCTTTTTTTTAAAAATCGATTGCAAATGTTCAACAGTTAATTTTGCGTGCAATCCTTTTATTATAGCCATTTTTCCAATTCTCCTATTGTGCTTGATGCTGAAGTATGTTTTATTGCGATGCCACCTGCTGCGCGCCATGGATCTAAATATCTGTCCATATCATCAATTAATATATTTGGCTCTCCTGTCTCTTGATTCGTTGCATGTGCATGTTTGTTGTGGGTTAATATTATTTTGTCTTTTTCTGGCATTGGGCTTAAATTTCCTGCTATTCCACTGAGCCATAGAATTTTTCCTTTTCGTGACTCTTCATCCCAAGGTGCCGAAAGAATATATGGTACCGGGTGGAATGGAGAAATAAAACTCCAAAGCTGTTGTGCATCTTCCATGACCGGTAAGTTGGCCCAAAAGTTAGCGTTGTGTGAAATAATTTTAAATATTTCTTTTACGCCCATGCTGAGTTCTGGATATTCTTCCTCTTTCTTCTCGAGGTTTCTCCACCCTATTCCTGATTTAACAGCTTGTACTACAGCTGCTCGAACTGGTTCACTGACTTCTTCAAACCCTATTGCTTCTATAATACCTTCTTCAAGATCAACTAAAACGCCATCCATGTCACAATATATTTGATATGGGCTATTTCTTTCTTCTAATAAGAAGCTTCGCCATTTTTTTGTTATTTCATCCATACATTAAATAGTTTGTATTTCTTATTATATTTGAAATACAATATTATATTCTTATTTCTAGAAGACATGAAAATTTTAAAATCACTTTCTCCAATCCGCTGCAGTTTGTGAATTTTGTATCCCATGGGGTATATTTTTCTAGTGAAGTGCGTTATTGTAATTAATTTTTCTTTTAGTTTTTTAGGATTTGCGAAAACGCTATAAGAAACAACAGTCCTTTTTTTCTTATTTGTAGTAATATTTCCTGAAACTATATTTTCTGGACCAACAACAGATGCTAAGAATTTTGTATTAAATTCTACTTGTCTGTGAAAGAAATTTTTAGAAATTTTATTTGGAACAACCTTAACGCCAAGGTACTGTCGAAGATATAAATCTACTAAAGGATCCTCAGTAGGAGATACAGCTGTTAATAAAGTTGCTAACATTAAAAAAAATTTCATATTCTACACCATAAAAGTTAATATATACAGCAAAAGACATACGGATGCTAAAAAAATTATAATATCAAAAATATCAACACATCTTATAAAATGAAGTATTTTTTTAGTTATTGAACGCATGATACTAATGAATAAATAATTAGCACCACAAACGCCATAACGCTCAAATCAAACCCATCAAACTCGAATAAACGGGCAATTTTTTTCATCTACGTCCTGTCGCCTCCTTTTAAATGTCTTAAGTTTCCTTCTTTTATTTCATGATTAATGGAGGTCTCTACCCATGGAAACAAGTCTTCAAAACCATTGTTCCAAAATACTCTCCAGGCTCCGACGCCTAACGACGATACATGCTCTAACAGAATGGCATAATTACCATCTTTCTCTATCAATAAATCGCCCGGATCAAACCTTATCATTTTTCCTCTTAACTTTTGTTATAGACACAACATTTAACATTTTATTAAAATGTTCTTGAATTTCTTCTTTAGTGTGTTCTTTTTGCTTGTATTGACCAAACATCGTTTCAATTTGTAGCCAGCCGCGGCCAACAATTGAACTAAGAGTATAATGAAGTTCATTTCTATTTAAATTATCTAAATTCATTACAATATCTTCTAATTCTCTAAGTGTTTCTTCATAGTAATCAAGCATTATTTTTTCTCTCCCTTTTAGCACTTGCCACCGTTATAGCGTGGATTAATTTTAAAGTTATCTATTAATCCACACAATTCATGTGCGCAAAATAATACATCAATCAAATCTACGGAATGCGAGAACATTCGTTTTAATTGTTCTCGTATAATTGCTTCTCTGATTATTCTTACTTCACTCGAGCTTGTATTTTTGCTCTTGTTCATTGTGTCAAAAATTCTTTGTTAATATGTTTGCAACTAGAACATTGAAAAATTTGTATTGGCGCCAAAACTTCTTGCCCGGTTGGGGATACTAAAGCCGATATCCTTTTAATTAAAAAGGCGGGGGCGAAAACTTCGCCATCGCATTCTGTGCATTTGACGTCTTGCGCGTCTTTTACGTTAATATTGATTGTTTCTTGCATATATCTTTCCTATAAGTAAATATGTCCCTATACATAATATAACATATAAATTATATTTTGTCCACAAAAAAAAACAGCCCCTTTTTGGGGCTGTTGAAAAACAATAGTTTTTGCATGCATAAATGATTTCGCATTCGAAGTAAATAGTTTGTTATAAGGAAAAAGCCACAATAAGATAAACTGAAATTTTTTTGTATATAAACTATTGAAATTCATTATATAGTGCTTAAATTATTATCAACAACATGCAATAATAACTTGTTAACAATTGGAGGAAAAAGACATGTCAAAAATTATTGGAATAGATTTGGGCACCACGAATTCGTGCGTTGCCGTGATGGAAGGTAAAAATACAAAAGTTCTTGCAAACCAAGAGGGGGATCGCACGACTCCTTCAATTGTAGCCTTTGACGAAAAGGAACAAGTTTTAGTTGGCGATTTGGCCAAAAGACAAGCTGTAATGAATCCGGAAAATACTGTGTTCTCAGCGAAACGACTTATTGGCCGCCGCTATAGCGAAGTCAGTGAACTCAAAGAGAATCTGCCATACAATGTTGTGGAGGGAAAAAATAAAGAAGCCAACGTCGATATTCGAGGAAAGAAATATAGCCCACCAGAAATTAGCGCTCATGTTCTTAGAAAACTAAAACAGACAGCTGAAGATTATTTGGGCAAAACCGTCACAGAGGCTGTTATTACTGTACCGGCGTATTTCAACGACAGTCAACGGCAGGCAACAAAAGATGCTGGTAAAATTGCTGGTCTTGAAGTCAGACGTATTATTAACGAACCGACTGCAGCTGCTTTAGCTTACGGGTTGGATAAAAAAGATGATCAAATTATTGCAGTATACGATTTAGGCGGCGGCACATTTGATGTTTCAATTTTAGAAATTGGTGATGGCATCGTCGAAGTGCTTGCAACAAATGGAGATACCCAATTAGGCGGAGATAATGTTGATGAAGCTCTAATCAATTATCTCGCGAAAGAATTCAAGAAAACAACCGGTGTCGATATCAAAAAAGATAATATGGCACTTCAAAGATTGAAGGAGGGTGCAGAAAGAGCAAAGATTGAACTTTCCAACAAAATGGAAACCGAAGTTAATATCCCCTTTATCACAGCAGACGCTACAGGTCCAAAACATTTGCAGCAAATTATATCGCGCGCAAAATTTGAGAGTCTGATATCCAAGTTGGTTAAGAAAACTTTTAAATCATGCGCGCAAGCATTAAAGGATAGCAAAAAAACAAAAGGCAATATTAATGAAGTAATTCTTGTTGGCGGTTCCACACGAATTCCATTAGTACAAAGTGAAGTCCAAACATTTTTTAATTGCGAGCCTCATAAGGGAGTCAACCCGGATGAAGTTGTTGCCAGCGGCGCAGCTATTCAAGGTGGCGTATTATCAGGCGACGTGACAGATGTTCTTCTTTTGGATGTAACACCATTGTCGTTGGGGATTGAAACTCTCGGAGGAGTCATGACAACTCTTGTTCCCCGCAACACAACTGTGCCTGTCAACAAGAAAGAAATCTTTTCGACAGCGGAAAACAATCAACCAACAGTGACAGTGCATGTTTTACAAGGCGAACGTTCCGTCGCCGCAGGAAATCGTAGCCTAGCTAAGTTTAACTTGGAAGGCCTTCCTCCAGCTCCACGTGGAATTCCTCAAGTTGAAGTTGTGTTTGATATTGATGCCGATGGCATATTAAATGTCTCAGCTGTTGACAAAGCGACAGGCAAACAGCAATCAGTCAAAGTCGAATCTTCAGGAGCATTATCAGATAGTGACGTAGAAAGAGCTATTCAAGAAGCAGAAGATTATGCAGAGAAAGATAAAGAATATCAAGAAAAAGTTCAAACGAAAAATAATTTGGATCAATTGGTGCATCAGACCGAAAAGCTTTTTGATGAACACGGCGGTGATATCAATGATGAGGACAAACAAGCCATGGATAGTGCCCTACAAGACGCAAAAATGGCCCTAGAATCCGATGAATTGTCTAAAATGAATTCCGCACAAGAATCTCTACAATCGTTGGTTTATAGGGTATCAGAAGCGATGTATGCAGCTGAACAGCAAAAAGCGCAACAAGAGCAACAAGCTCCGGAACAAGACGATGACGACGTTATTATCGATGCAGAAGCAGTTTAATTAAAGTTTGGGCTCTTCGTTACAGACGCGCTCTATTACTTCTTTTTTGATGTCTTTGGCCTTATTGAATGTTACATGAGAATATTCTAGAGCTTTGGGCTCAGCCGATCCCCAAGTCCACAAGCAGTACTGCCATTTGTTTTTGCTGTTCTTTTGGATTTCAGCCATAATTTCTTTTTCACCGACAATGTACTCTCCCATCAATTTATAGTGACCGGGAGAGATTCTATTCCAAAATAGAGTATCTTCAAAGGTGATTGTTTTTTTTCTTTTTGCCATTTTACTCCTCGAAAAATTTTTTAGCACCCTCTGTAGGATTCGAACCTACGACCTACAGATTAGAAGTCTGTTGCTCTATCCAGCTGAGCTAAGAGGGCTATAGTTAGCTAACTTTTTTAAGTTTTCGTGGCTTGTCTTCTAATTTAGACATTATTCCAATATAGCCATGTTTTTTATATATCTTGCGCATGGCACTACGATATGATCGTGATTTAGACACCCCGTCAATATACATGTCGCAAATCATCCAATGCTTGTCTTTGAAAATGAAAATGAAATCGGCTTCGAATTCGGACTCATTGTACACGCTAGATACAATTGTTTTGACCTTCGCGAATTTTTCTCCTCGAAGCATCTTATAGTCGGTTTGGTTAGGAAATTTGACCGAAAATTTTTTATCTGGGTCAAAGTACCTCGCGTAACGTCTAAGCATCATCTTTTTGAGAGCGTTAGTATATTCTTTTCGTTGTTTGGTACCTAATTCATCCCATTGTGAATGCAGAGTCGACTTTGCAAAGACATCCCAAGCAAAGTTCTTTTCTAAAAATTGCTTTGCTGCGCGCGGGAGCTTCTTTTTGTCATTCAAGATGCGATCTCTTATTTTGATAATGCCACGCGGACTAAACTGTTGTGCTATTATATATGCTTTGTATTGATGCGAAAGAACAATTTGAGGATCTTGTGCAGTAAAAATATACGCAGTAACAATACTGGCTACTAATATGCTTTTCATGATAAATTCCTCTTTAGTTAAGTTTAGGGTAAGCCTTCCAAAAGCTTTTCAAATTCGGCCATTTCAGACATGGTTGTTTTACTGGAAAACAAAGTGTTAACTAAGCCACTGCTGCTTTGAATCTTTTTCCCGCCGAGATTCCAAATCATTTCAATGTTTAGTTCATTGCAAACGTTGCCTTCCGGTGTGTTTTCAGAAGTTCTATCGCCGCCATTACCGAACATATCTGGTTTAAGGCGCATAAGCGCCTCACAAACCGTACCATCGGAATCATCTACGGCTGATACTTCAGCAACACCTTTAATTTGCTGAAGAACATAGGAGCGTTCCTTAAAAGGCATAAATACATAGCCTTTTTTTCGCCTGAGCCAACCATCGCTATTCAAAACAACAATGACATCGCCCAATTCAGCTGCAGCTTGAATCATTTTGACATGACCAACATGAATTGGGTCTAGGCCACCACTGATAACTATAGTTTTATTCTTCATAATAACCTCTATTTTTTTGAGATGGTTCTTCAAATCCCATTGATTTAAATCCTTTTTATCACTTGGGCTTTGACATCTTCCACATTATGCCACCTACTATAAACATATAGACGCCTACTAGTATTATAATATTTATTTGTTCTGTTGTATAGGCTTCCATTGTTTCTCTTCCTTCTTTTTATTTTTGAGTTTAATGAAGTCTTCCAATCGTCTATTTGCCCATGGATCATATGCATCCTGCTCAACACATTCACCTAATACGCTATCTTGACTAATGTTGAATACGCATATATAATCATTTGGGCAATCAGATTCTGATTGACATGTTTGTCTGCTTTCACCGGTAGCTCTCATCATTGCTGCGTTGTAACAACCGGTCAAAACTAATATTAATAATCCAATATTAAACACCTTTAGTAGTTTTAAAATGCTGTCGCGAACCTCTGTATATGTTTTTCTATCATAAATTAGCATAATGTTGTTCTCCCTTTATTATAATTATTTGCAAATTTTTTTTTACCTAAAAATTTGTGTTATTATATATAAGCTTTTCTTCTTTTGTCAACGCTGCTAATTGTTCCCATATCACTCTTCTACAGATTCTAAAACTATTCTTGATTCAAAGGAACCTCTTTCATCAGACTTCTCGTTCACACGCTGAGCCAGTTCCTCTTGGGAATAACCCATGGCATCGACCAGAGCGCTGAAAACTTCCAAAATATCTGCTAACTCTTCTAGACATGGATCTTCTAGAAACTCATTGACTTCCTCAATTAATTTCTCTTTAAGTTTAACCTTGTATTCCTCTGGTTCAGCCACGTGGGTTCTAAAATTTTTCCCTTGAGCGCTCATTATAGATGGAATATTATCTCTTATTAATTTGTTGTAAATTTTCATATTTTTAAATTTGGGTTTTTTTATTTTTAGCGTTGACGCGTGTACTTAGATCGCTCGCCTGCATACGTATAGTAGGACATACATTCCGGCGGGGGGGAGGGGGGGTACCCCCATTATTCGGCTTCGTCTTTGTCGGCTTCGTCGGTTTCGTTGCTGTTGATTCCAACGCTGTCAAAATCAAGGTTGCCAACGTCTCCGAATACTCCGAAGTCATCAAAGGAATCAAGGCTATCAACAAAGGCGTTTATGTCAAGGTAATCATTCATGTTATTGTTCTCTCTCTTCTATAGTGAATACTGAATACTTTTTATATTCTTTTCTTTTATGTTCTCGGCTAAACGCCGCAGGCTTTCAAGAATAAGGCGGGCTTGAAGTTGGGATTTTCCTTCTGAAGCTGCGCCGCAAGGTTACAAGCTAACACTCTGAGGGTCGCGTTGGACTTACCCAATACTTTGACCTCTGAAGTTCTCTTGATAGTGTCTGCAATAAGT
>Ga0208668_1000233_pt1 | contig 14855 bp, 21 predicted proteins | sample 18_taG_FD_184093 | JGI IMG/M metagenome (GOLD analysis project Ga0208668, IMG submission 184093) | Marine viral communities from the Subarctic Pacific Ocean - 18_ETSP_OMZAT15316 metaG (SPAdes) (version 2) | ecosystem: Environmental > Aquatic > Marine > Oceanic | place: Pacific Ocean | collected...
TTCATCAGCCTCATCAGCCTGATATATAATTGACGCATAACACATAATAATATATACTATAATCAAGAAAGGAAAATATTGTTATGAGTGAAAAACACAAAGTTAGAAAAGAAATCTCCAAGATAGATAATATTTTTCATCAAAAGAGAGTTCTTAACCAAGTGGCTCGTGAGACAAACTTTACCTATGTCGTGCCGAATAAATATAAATTTCTTGGCATTAAAAAATATGTGAAGAATGTTTCCAATCGTATTAATGCCCAGAGAATATGGGAGAATACGTTGAATCCCATTATCATATAAAATGATTTAGTCAGCCAAAGCCCAAAGCAAAGGGCATTAAAGTCGCTCATTGAGTAAGGGTTGATGACAGCCCCCCAAGTATTAGTTTACTCGGGGGGTTTTTGGTTTCTGTCTCAACGGCAGATTATATTATATATATATATTTTCAAAACACCTCCAGGAATGTTTATTTCATTTCCGAGTTCGGAACACTTGACAAGTTAATGGACTTGGCGGGTGCAAAATGTTAATATGTGTAATGATTAAAAATATGGTTTTTTTAATTAAAATAAATTTTTTAAAAATAGGATGTATATGTCTATAGATAAAAAAACTCTTTCAACTGGAATTTATAACAATCTAGTTGAAGGGAAAGAAGGATTGTTACAGGCAATAGGTGCAACTATGCAACTGGCTTTCAGCTTATGGCAATCTAGGGAATTAGATGTCATAAAAAAATTACAAGTTAATGGTTTTATTGACTCTAAAAATCAAGCCGAAAAATGCACTAGCTTTATTAGTGACCATGCTATTGAGTTAGTTAACGCTGGTTATCAATCAGTTGAAAAGAAAAAAGATTTAATATTTACTGATATTGATAACTTTAAGAAGGACGAACCTGAAATGCTTAGAATACTTAGAGACAGTTTACCAGTCGCTATGTATTTAATTGATAGCGGTTGTCCTGTTGCTGACAGTGAGGAAAGTTATTTCACTGTTATTAAAAACAGACCTTCAAAATTAAATGTAAATAAAAGTCACTTGTCTAAAGTAAAAGACATGACTAAAAAATTTAATAGTGATGGCTTAGCAATCTTTGGTTGCTCATTCAGTGACCTGCAAAAAATGTCTAACTACTGGTTTTTTAAAGACAGTGAACCAGTAGACGCAAAACACCCTGTCCATGCATTGGCTGACAAGTTTAACGAAGTGTTAAACAATAAGACTGATGAGGAAACAGGGAAGCTTAAGAGCTTAATTGGTGAAAAATGGTCGAGCACCATTAAAGCCATTGTTAAGACTGTTAAACAAAGTTTAACACAGTTGGATATTGAAGATTGTAATGATGAGATTGAGGACATCATTCAGCACATACAAGGTCTGACTGGTTTTGGTTCTGATAATATGAAACTTGATGAGCCAATTAAATTAATCGGGACAGTGCATTTTGATTATAATAAAAATGCAATCATTGCTCGTGATAACGTAAAGGATTTAAGAATAATTCCTCACGTTACTAAAAACGTAGTAAGTAAATAAATATTATAGGGGGGTTAAATTAATAACCCCCCTTTTTAATTTAAGGGATAAAATGATAACAAAAAAACAATTTTATTACTTACCAATAACTGAGAATGAAATTTCATTCTTGTCAAATTGGTTAGAAGAAGACTTAATGATTGATAAAAAATCTGATAATGGTCTTAATGGTAAAATAATAAAGTATATGAATAATATTGTTAACAGGTTAGACGTATTAAAAAAATCTTTAACATTTAATAAACCATTAAAAAATCAAGAATTGAGTTTTAAAGATAAAAAAAAGAACTTAATAAAATTCATTAATAATAGTAGTTTATTTGAAACTCTAGCTGATTGGCAAAAAGATTTTAAAACTACTACTAGATGTAAATGTGGTGGTTCTCATATTGACCCTACGCCCACTGATTATGATTATTCTGTGTTTTCTTCAGAGTTTTTTAAAATTAAAGATAGCATAAAAGAATTATAATTTAATACTTAAACAAACAACAGACCCCTGAATTAATTTCAGGGGTTTTTTTTGTGTCGGACGCTTCAGCTAACTGTTAAGCACATTAACATGCATGCACTTTGTTAATCTATTTGATACTTTTTGTAGTTCTGTCTGTCAGATTTAATATACGTTAAGTTATTTTAAAGTAGCACCTGGCCCGATTATTACGTTAAAGAGCTGCTGGTGCTGTCATGGCTCTGGCTCCAGTCTTTCAAATATTTATTTATTTCACCAAATAAAAATAAAATATAATAAACAGGGTGCAGGGGTACAGGGGGGGTAGGGGGGTATTCATATACAACTACATGTGAAAATACCCGGAAAGCATTGTAAACTTGTCAAGCCATACTTTGGGATAATTTGAAGACCATTATAAGTATACCTTAAGGGGTGGTATAGGTGTAGGCCCACCGGGTATCCCCTAGTACTATTATACACCTGTTTTTGAATTTGTCAAGTAAAAAATGCATATAATTGAAATTATTTTCATTTACACCTTTAAAACCCCTTGTATGGGCCGAAAATGAATAAAAAGTAAAAAAAAATGCATAAAATCAAAAAAAAAGACTTGACAAATCTGAAATAAGGTGTATAATGGTAGGTATATGTTTTTTTAAGGCAAGGTGACACACTCATACTTACATATGCATAAAGGTCATACGCCGAAAGCATGTACATAATTAATATTTCCTTAAGGAGTATTAGTATCTCATTGGTGGGAGGGAAACTCACCACTCTGCATACAGCAGAAAACACGAGTTTCGTTCAATATTATCATATAACACCAATGGGAGAAATGGTTTCCCAGTGGTATCTAATTTTTACATACAGGGAGAGCAGAATGGTAACAGAAAACATGATTACAGAATTAACGCAAACCGTCTCCAACCTTAAAAAGGACGTGGACGTATTAAAAGAGGATAAGAACTACTTGTATAAGAAGTTAGAGAAGGCCTATGACGACAGAATTGAGCTTAGGGCTGAAAATCACAAGTTAAAATCTAAAGTTAACGGACAGACAACGGAAGAGGAGGAGTGCATTGCTTGCAGTGCATAGATAACTATGGCGTATACATATGCAAAGCCTACGAAAAAGGTGAAAACCAAGAAGGAGACGGAGAGAAAGAGCAAGTACAATCCAAAGACAAAAGTTAAGACGGCACGCACGGCCCGTGGTAAATACACATTGCCTCGTAAAGGCTTTATGAGGTAATAATGCCCAGTTCTTCTAATTATGTTAGAAACTATAAAAAAGAATACGGCAATGATTCTTCAAAGAGAAAAAAGAACAGGGCCTTGAATAACAAGGCGAGGCGTATCATGAAAAGAAAAGGCCTTGCGAAAGTAGGAGATAATAAGGATGTTTCTCACGTTGATAATAATCCAAGAAATAATGCCTCTTCTAACCTTTCTGTAAAAGCGAAAGGGGCGAACAGGTCATACGCACGCACACGCAAGGGTAAAAGGAAGTAATGAATAATTGTAAAAAATGTGAACACGGATGCCATTGTTCTGACGGTGGTTCCTGCACGTCTTGTGAATGCAAGGATTGTGACTGTCAAGGAATTAATGCTACACAGGATGAGGAGTTAAAGCCTCAATATAACGATGCCAATCTATGAATATGAAAATAGAAAAACCGGAGAACGGTTTACGGAAAATCTACCTATCCATAAAAGAAACTTTCCGTGTCGCAATTCTTTTGTCAGAAGAGTTATATCTGCTCCTAAAATATCTCTTATATCAGATATGGGTGGAAAAGAGGACAAGGCGAGGGAACAATTAATGCAATCGGCGGAAAAAGGCTACAGGGAACGGGAAGAAAAAAATATTAAAGTGCCGGATTGGGCGAAGGAAAGACGGGAGAAATCAAAGCAAAAGCGTCAATGGCTGTAAGCAAGGAAATGTCAAAGGCGTGGGATGGTTTTCTTCTCTTTGTATTGCAATGGTCTTGGCAGGAAAGTAATATATATCCCTATAAGAAATCAAAGGTCTTTTATCACGGCCCACGAATAGAAGGAATGAATTTAGTAAAAGATGAGCATACTCGCACAAAAAAAAAGAAACAAGGAGCTGACAGATAAACAGGAGAAATTCCTGACTGCATTATTCGGGGAGGCTCAAGGAAGTCCCCAGAAGGCGGGTGAACTTGTCGGTTATCACGCTCAGACATGGCCGAAGGTCATCAAGGCGTTGAAGAATGAAATTATTGAACAGGCGGAAAATGTACTGGCGGCCCATTCGCCCAAGGCGGCGATGAGCATGGCACAGGCGTTGGACGCTGATGGCACTATCCCCCAAGCCAATATTCGCATGGAAGCGGCCAAACAGATACTTGACAGGGTCGGCATTGCGAAGAAGGAAAAAATTGACATAGAGGCAAAGATTCAACATGGAATATTTATTTTGCCGGCAAAGGAGATAGAGAATGTCGTTAATGCAGAAGACACGCAAGGGTAATACAGTACCGTTTGGATATAAATTAAAGGAAGATAATCACAGTCTGGAGCCGATACCAGAGCAACTGGATGCCTTGGAAAAGGCGAAGGAGTATCTAGAAAATTCCTCTTATCGTGAAGTGGCCCAGTGGGTCAAGGCGAAGACGGGAAGATATATTTCGCATGTGGGTTTGATAAAGGCCATTAACAGGAGAACCTGATGAATGAAATACCTCCTCCAAAGCCAAAGAAACCCCAAGGTGTAAAAAGAAAAAAAGGACTTCAAGAGGATTTAGAAAAGGCACGAAGGGCAACTCGCCTGTCCATCAGGAAACAGGAAGCGAAAATTGAGAAGACTCATGCTAAATACAAGTTAGCTAAGTCATCGGCTGAAAGTAAAAAGAAAAGTTTAAAGGAAATTAATGAAGCTCTGAATGGAACAGAGACGACATTAGTGGATGAAGGTGTTTTACGTGAAACACCGGATAATGTTCAGAAGTTTGTCAATAATCAGGATATTATTTTCAAGCCCAATGAAGGCCCGCAGACGGCGTTTCTAGCTTCATCGGAACGGGAAGTATTCTATGGCGGGGCGAGAGGCGGAGGAAAATCCTACGCCATGCTTGTAGACCCTTTACGGTATTGTCATAAAGACCAACATAGGGCATTATTACTAAGACGTTCCATGCCGGAACTAAGGGATATGATTACGCATTCACAGCGATTATATCCAAAAGCATTCAAAGGTGCTAGATGGAGAGAACAGGAAAAAGAATGGCGTTTTCCATCCGGTGCTAAAATTGAATTTGGTTATGCAGAGAATATGACAGATGCTCTGCGTTACCAAGGTCAATCATATACGTGGATAGGAATTGATGAATTACCACAATATCCAACTCCCGAAATATATAACTTTTTACGTTCCTCCCTAAGAAGTGTAGACCCTGACATACCCGTGTTTCTCCGTGCAACAGGAAACCCCGGTAATATCGGGTCATTGTGGGTACGAGAAATGTTCGTAGACCCCGCAAAACCAAATACTCGTTTTCAAGTATCGGTGGATACGCCTACGGGAAAACGGGAAATATCAAGACGATTTATTCCTGCAAAATTGCAGGATAATCCATACTTGATGCAGACAGAAGATTACTATATTATGTTGGCTTCCCTGCCGGAAGTTCAGCGTAAGCAGTTCTTGGAAGGAGACTGGGATGCTTTTGAAGATTCATCATTTCCTGAATTTAATAAAGTTATCCATGTGGTCGAACCTTTTGACATACCTAAAGGTTGGTATCGTTTTCGTTCTTGCGACTGGGGGTATTCTTCTCCTGCTTGTTGCTTATGGTTCGCTATTGACTGGGATAATAATCTTTGGATTTATAGGGAACTGTATACGAAGAAAGTGACGGCGGATGAATTTGCCAGAAAAATACTGGAAGCGGAACATGGAGAATTTATTCGATACGGCGTTCTTGATTCATCAACATGGGCGAAACGAGGTGATGTTGGGCCAAGTATTGCCGAGACGATGATTCGAGAAGGATGCAGATGGAGACCATCAGACAGGTCGCCTAAAAGTCGCATCAATGGAAAACTGGAAATTCATAAAAGACTGAAAGTAAATAAGGAAAACGAACCAACAATAAAATTTTTTTCTAATTGTAGAAATTTAATTAGAACATTGCCCCTGCTACCACTGGATAAGCATAATCCAGAAGATGTGGATACGAATGCGGAAGACCATTCTTATGATGCATTACGTTATGGATGTATGAGTAGACCGATGCATCCTTATATAATTAATGAGCTTTTTAAAAGGTCAAAGGATGAAAAGTTTAAACCGGCAGATAGGGTATTTGGGTATTAATGTGATAGGAAAAAAAATTACTATGCCAGAATCAATAAAGATTGGCTATCGTGATTACAAGTTAGAAAAATGGAAACAGACTGTCGCCAGTGCGAATGACGCACACGGGCAGTTTTTTTCAAAAGAAGGTATAATAGGTTATACTGAAGAGGAAAAAGGAGTTTCTCACGCTAATACAATATTACATGAAATACTACATGCTATAATATATCAATGGAATATTGAATTGGGCGAGAAAGAAGAAGAACATTTAGTAAGTGCGTTATCAAATGGACTAACAACTGTTTTAGTAGATAATCCAAATTTAATGGATTATATAAAAAATAAAATAAAGGAGGGCTAAATGCCGCAACCAGTATTGACAAAATATAAACAGGGTGACCTTGGTAAGCCCTATCCTAAAGTAAAGGATAAGAAGAATATAAATTTATCAGCACATGGCGGAGAGGCCGATGTTGATATTGCAACTAAGGATTATCCAACCAAGAAAAATGACCATGTTCAAAAATCTTTTTGGGACATGGCAAATCAAAAAGATTATTAGGAGGAAATAATGCCACAACCAATTATGACAAAATATAAGCATGGTGAGTTAGGTGCAGACTACGGTAAAGCACCAAAAGAAAAACTTCAAGCTTCTATGACGAAAAAATATAAGCAGGGAGAATTTTCTGATGCAGGTGGAAAAGCACCAAAAGAAAAACTTGCTTCATGGTCTAAAGAAAAAATTAAGCACGGCTCATTCAACAGCTAAAAATAATGGCAGTAGAAATTGGAGTTGATGCAGTTAATGAGCAAGAATTTAATAATCTTGCGGCAACAGTAAAACAAAGATTTGAAAAATCAGAAAATGCTCGTCAATTTGATGAGAAACGATGGTTAAAGGCTTACCGCAACTATAGGGGAATCTATGGAAGTGACATGGCTTTTACGGAAAAAGAAAAGTCAAAAGTTTTTGTTAAAATTACAAAAACAAAAGTACTAGCTTCCTTTGGACAAATTATAGAAGTTTTATTTGGTTCAGGTAAATTTCCATTGGGAATTGAACCTACGCCTGTTCCAGAAGGTATTGCAGAATACGCCCATTTAAAACCACAAGGCATGAAAAAAGAATCAAATGGTTCTGCAGCAGGCATTTATGGTTATGATGGCGATGGAAGAGACATACCTGCAGGAGCAACGGCTGACATACTAGGTGGATTGGCGGAAGAATTTCAAGAAGCGGGATTTGAAAAAGGCCCCGCTCCGGATTTAAAAACAATGCCACAGATAGAACCGGCTGCCATGGCGGCATCGGAAATGGAGAAGTATGTCCACGACCAACTGGATGCAACAAGTGCCATAACAGTTTTACGTCATGTATTTTTTGAAATGGCGTTACTTGGAACGGGTGTTCTCAAGGGGCCGTTTAATTATGAGCAACTTATTAATAGATGGATGGAAAATCCGGAAACAGGTTCACGGGATTATGTTCCGTCATCAAAACTTGTTCCTAAATTAGAGGCGGTATCGTGTTGGGATTTTTATCCTGACCCAAATGCTGTAAATATGGAAGATGCTGAATACGCCATTCAGCGTCATATTTTAAATCGTTCTCAAATGAGGGATTTAATTAATAGACCATTATTTCGAGAAGATGCCATTCGCAGATGCTTTGAAATGGGATATAGTTATACTCCTCGTGCATTTGAATCTTCCTTGCAAGACAGGGAGAATATGAATGAGTTTGAAAAAGACAGATTTGAAGTCTATGAATACTGGGGCATCATGGATAAGGCATTTGTTGAAGAAGCAGGTCTTCCAATTGAAATGGAAGATGACTTGGATGAAGTTCAAGTTAATGCGTGGGTGTCAGCAAGTGGTCAAGTTTTACGACTAACATTAAATCCGTTCACACCTGAACGACTACCTTTTTCTGTTTGTCCTTATGAACTGAATCCTTATCAATTTTTTGGTGTGGGCATTCCGGAAAACATGGATGATTCACAACAAATTATGAATGGCCATGCAAGAATGGCTATTGATAATTTGGCCTTGGCGGGCAATTTAGTATTTGATATTGATGAAACGATGTTAGTTCCCGGACAGGACATGTCCGTATATCCGGGTAAGATATTCAGGCGACAAAGCGGTATGCCGGGACAATCCATTCATGGATTGAAATTTCCAAATACGGCTACTGAAAATATGATGATGTTTGACAGATTTCGTCAATTGGCTGATGAATCAACGGGAATGCCATCCTATTCACATGGACAAACGGGTATTCAATCAACAACACGGACAGCCGCAGGTATGTCCATGTTAATGGGTGCATCAGCATTAAATATTAAAACTGTCATTAAGAATATAGACGATTATTTATTACGCCCTCTCGGAGAATCTTTATTTTCATGGAATATGCAATTTAATGATGATTCTCCAAAAATTGTAGGTGATATTGAAATACGAGCACGAGGAACATCTTCACTGATGCAGAAAGAAGTAAGGTCTCAGCGATTGATGACATTCATGCAGACAGCATCGAATCCTTCCCTTGCACCATTTGTAAAATGGCATACAATATTGCGTGAAATTGCTAAAACATTGGATATTGACCCTGAAAAGGTCATTAATGACCCTGAAAAGGCGGCAATATTCGCACAAATAATGGGGATGGTAAATGGAATTAAAGAAAATGCAGGCAATGGTGGGCAACCCCCAGTGGGGCAGACTGGAGGAGCACCTGCGGGAGCAAATCCAAACGACCCAACAGGCGTTGGAGGTGGCAACATCGGAGTTGGAAGTGTACCGCAATCAGGGGAAACTGGTTTCTCTGCGGCAACTCCTCAACCTACGAGACCAACTTAAAAGGAAAAAATAAATGGCATTAACACCATGGGTAACACCGGGAAGAGTACAAAATCCACATTTGGAATCTGTATATAATTCTGTTACAAATACATGGGATATTAATCCGGTAAATGTTTCTCCATATAATTATGGAACATTAGCCACTACGTCACAGGCTTATCAAAATATTAATGTGGGAATACCTACTACGTATAATCAGTATTCTGGATGTCCTGCAGGACATATCATGGGAGCGGATGGCGTATGCCGTTTAGACCCTAATTGGATTGGAGCAGGTACTACTACAGGAACAACAACAGGTACTACTACAGGAACAACAACAGGAACAACAATACCAGAAGACCAGACACCATTTACACCCTCTAACGTATATCAAGGTGTTACACAAGACGCTGACCCTGATGTAGGAACGGCAGGTCAGTGGACAGGTCAAGTTACTGGTAATACTTATGCAAATCTTAAAGGTGGTTGGAATAACTGGTCAGATGAAGCTTTTTATGATTATGGATTAGATAAGGGATACTTCACGGAAGCGGGCGGCTTGGTCGGTGCGATGCAGACAACGGCGGAAGGAATGATAGGTTCTCTAGGCCAATGGGCCAATGATAAAAAATTTCAAGCATGGTTAAGTGATGCTCAAAAAAAAGGTATTTTTGAACTCAGTTATGATACGGAAGGTGTTCTTGAAAGTGCCAAATTACTGAAAAAACGAGGCCCTCTTGCTAATGAATGGGGCGGCGGCATGTTGGAAGACATTGCTGAAAAAACAAAAGAAACTTCAGAACAAATTTGGCAAAGTTTAGTAGCAGAACCATTTTCCAGAGACGTAAAAGAATTTCCTGTATATGATACCAGAACAGCAAGTGTTCCAGTTGATGGCACGGAAGAAGCAACAAAACTTGCACTAAAAGCTACTAATGACCTGCTTGAGGATGAATATCGAAGACAAGAAGAATGGAATGCAACAGGTTATTATACAAATCGAAGTGGTGAAAAATTTGGGCCGGGGTCAGAGATAGGACTTGAAAGGGCCAAAGGTTCACAACTTATAGAAGATTTAGAAAAAGAAAAAGCGGCATTTGAGGAGCAATTAGAGACAGGTAATTTTCACGTAATACAACAAGAACAAATGTTTGACCCGTTATTTCCAAATGAAGATGGAACTGTTGGAAAATGGGTAAAAAAATCACCGGGCTTAATGGCTGAAAAAGAAAGACGAGGACGTTCTAAAAAATTATTGGCAGAAATGGAAGCTGCAAAAAAACCTGCAATACAGGAATTAAAAAAACCTGCCTTGTTAATAGGCACGATTGAAGGAAATAAGGCTAATAACATGATTCATGCTCAATCGGGACAATATGTTGGTTCTTCTGTATACAAAAATCCTGATAACGGACATTACCAACAAGATGGTAAATTTGTATTTGATAGTAATGGAGATGGAAAAGCTGATTCTGTAGCATCTAGAGGTTCCATGTCTGATTCCATTTATGCAATGGCTAATGGAACTGCAGTGGATTCTGTTTTGGACAGGACATTAAAAGATAAAGGTTCTGTTAATGTTATGAAAAAAGAAGCCAAAAAAATGAAAGATGCGGGAAAGATAACAGAAGAAGAATATAATAAGGTTACAAGTTATGGTAGTAAAAATGATTATCAAAGTGATTCAAATAATAAAACAATTCATGAAAATGGCAGTGTAACTTCTGGAAGTGATTCTTCAGGAAGTTATGCTTATGGTGATGATGTATCTGGAGTGGATATTTCAATTCCTTCTTCAGGAAGTTCTTCAGGAGACAGTAGTAGTGGCAGTGAATCTAGTAGTGGAAATGCAGGAAGTACTGGTTCTAGTAGTAAAAAAGATAAAATAATTTGTACAGAAATGTATAGGCAGACTAATCTTGATGATTGGAAAGAAGCAATGAAACTTTGGTACTTATTCCAGAAAAAATATTTAACATCAACACATCAAGTTGGTTATCATTTCCTATTCAAACCGTTTGTAAGGGGAATGAAAAAATCAAGAATATTAACGGCAATTGGTTCTCATTTTGCAAAGCAACGAACAAAGGATATTAAATATATAATGTTTGGTACAAAATTTTCATTACTGGGAAGAATGTACAGGATTATATTTGAACCAATCTGTTATATAACAGGATTACTATTAACATATAAGGAGAGACGAGCATGGCAATAGGAGCAGGCGGAGGAATCATGGCAGGGCCTATGGGCAACCCAATGGGTAACCAACCTGTTGCAGCACCTCCAGCAATAAATCAAGAACCAATAATAGCAGATTCTGGTGTACCACTGGAAGCAGAAATTGGAAAAGAAAGAATGGGTGAATCATCACAATTAGCACAAGCAGTTGCTAATGTATCACCAGACGCAAAAGAAAGTTTAACAAATATTACAAAAGGTCAAGCAGAAGCAATAATACAAGTCTTGGCTAATTTAGGAATTAGTCCAGAGGAATCAAATGCTGTATTTGCAAATATGGATTTGAAATCTGGATTAATTATTCCAACAGAAGATGTTTTATCAGACCCGGAAGGAGTTAAGTCAAAAATTGACCAATTCGTTCTGGCAATGGCTAATAAATCTGATGAAGGAATGATGGCCACCAATGTACCAAGTGGTGCAGAGGCGGCAACAATGGACAGGCGACCTGCACCGGCAATGGTGTAGCCCCTAACAACTCAAGGGCCACCTGTTCTTCCAACAGCACCCACAAAGGAGAATAAAATGGAAGAAGAAAAATTGGATAAAAATGAGGAAGTTACGGAAACTTCTGTTGAAGAAACAAAAGATGAAGTAACGGAATTATTAGAACCGACTCCCTATCAAAACAAATATAAAAAGGAGTTAGATAAGGAGGATTCAGAAACAGCTACCGTTCCTACGGACACTGCTTCAGACGAGGCAGCCACTCCCGATGAAGAACGCCCTGTAAACGCTGAAGAGAAGGTGTTTAAGAAAAGATATGACGACCTTAAACGCCATTATGATTCTACACTTTCAAAACATAAAGGTGAAGTTTCTATTCTTAAAAAACAGCTTGAAAACACGGATATAGTTCCGCCTAAATCGGCACAGGAACTGGAAACGTGGAAACTGAAATATCCGGATGTCTATGATATTATAAAAAGCGTAGCCATTGGAGAATCGAAGGAACAAGCAAAGTCTGTAGAAAGTAAGTTACAGAATTTAGAACAAGCTCAGACTCAACTGTCAAAGGATAAGGCTGAAATTGAACTTCTAAAAATTCATCCTGATTTTAAACAAATTCGTGAAACTAATGATTTTCATGAATGGGCTAAAAATCAAGACCAGACGATACAGTCATGGTTGTACGATAATAGTGAAAATCACATATTATGTGCAAGAGCCATTGACTTGTATAAGATGGACAAAAATTTTTCTGGTCATAAAAAATCAGACAGGGATTTAAAAAAAGAAGCGGCTAAAGTTGTAACGACTACTAAAAAAGATACAGGCAAGAATATAGGAGAGAAAAAGATTTGGAGTGTTTCTGAAATAGCAAAGTTAAAACCTCAACAATTTGTAAAAATGGAAAAGGAAATTGATTTAGCCAGACAGGAAGGTAGAATCAGTAATTAATCTTAACAGTCTATAGGAGGACTAATACTATGGCAGTAGCAAAAGGTGCTGGTTATACTAACTTACCTTCGGGTAATTGGTTACCGGTAATATACAGTCAAAAAGTCCAAAAGTTCTTTAGAACTGCATCAGTCGTAGAAGATATTACTAATACTGACTATGCAGGTGAGATTGAAAATTTCGGAGATACTGTCAACATTATTAAAGAGCCAACAATTAGTGTAAACTCTTACGTTAGAGGTGGACATATTGCTATTCAAAATTTAGCGGATGACCAACTTCAACTCGTAGTAGACCAAGCTAATGCGTTTGCTTTCAAGGTTGACGATATTGAAGAAAGACAGTCTCATGTGAACTGGGAGTCTTTGGCTACATCTTCTGGAGCATATGCTCTAAAAGATTCTTATGACGCAAACGTCATCGCAGCTATGGTCTCAGGTGCAGGTACAACTGTAGATTCAGATGGTTCAGGAACAGATACCGGATTCGGTACTGATGAAATTGACCCTTTGAATATTATGGCTAACTGTTCTAAGAGATTACATGGTGCGGACGTTCCAACTGAAAATAGATGGTTCCTAGGTTCACCTGAATGGTATGAGCAGCTTGCTCAAGCTTCAGCGAAACTTATGGATGCATCTGTTACTGGTGATGCTAAATCTGAATTAAGAAATGGCAGAGTCACAGATGGAAAAATTCAAGGCTTCAAATGTTATATGAGTAATAACTTTGCGGCTTCATCAACATCTGACTATTACAAAATTTTGTGGGGACACATGAGTTCTACTGCAACTGCTAACGCAATTGCAAAAACAGAAGTCATTAGAGACCCAGATTCTTTTGCAGACGTAGTGAGAGGTTTACACGTGTTTGGAAGAAAAGTACTGCGTTCGGCAGGACTTATGGCGAGACACGTATTAATTGACTAAGGGAGGATAGAACTATGGCTACATATAATGTAACAGGGCCGGGTGGTACAAATCGTCCCGGAAGATATAATCCCGGAGTAAGAACACCTTACCTCGTGGAAAATACAATTGATGTCTCAGCTATCAATGGCGACAGTGGTGCAGCACAAAATGATGTACTACGTGTTATTGATTTACCTGCTGAAACCTTGGTTCTGGAAGCAGGAATTGAAGTGCTAACAGCATTAACAAGTTCTGTAACTATGGACTTAGGCATTACAGGTGGAGATGTTGATATTTACACTGATGGAGATACTAATGCAACGGGTTATTCAACATTAACAGCAACCGCAAGACACGTAGCAGCAACTGCTGATACACTTGATGTACTTGTATTAAGTGCGGCTTCCGCTGCGGGTAAAATCCGTGTTTGGGCTTTACTTTGTGATGTTGCAGGTGTCGATGAATCAGATAGACAGTCTGATGCTCAACACGACACTGCTCAATAATTAATATAACTTAGGGGGCCTTGTGCCCCCTTTTTACATACGAGGCTATGGCAGTATATGATTTACGGAAAGCACAAAAAGGTGTTTCCGGACAAAAGATTGTTTCTATGGGTGCAAATAATATTGACCTAGAGAAACGAGTATCCAGTATAGAAAGTAAATTGGATACATTATTAACCTTGCTTAAAAAGGAGGCAAACAATGACAAGACTAGACTTAAGCCCGTTTCGGGCAATGACGGTGGGGTTTGACAGCTTATTTAATGATATAGCTGACTTTCGCCCAAGTAGTTACCCACCCTATAATATTGAAAAGGCAGGTGACTGTGAGTATAAACTGACTTTTGCCGTAGCAGGATTTTCTGAAAAGGATATTTCTGTAACACAAAAGGAAAGTACTCTGGCAATTGAAGGAGAAAATTCTTCAACGGATAAAGAATATCTTTATAAAGGTATAGCGGAAAGAACATTTAAACAATCATTTAAATTATCTGAATATATGAATGTAAAGGATGCTAAACTAAAAGATGGGATGCTTAATATACTATTGGTGCAAGATTTACCAAAAGAAAAGCAACCAAAACAAATTAAAATAAATTAAAAAAAGTGGGGCTATAAAC
>Ga0208668_1000235_pt1 | contig 14821 bp, 8 predicted proteins | sample 18_taG_FD_184093 | JGI IMG/M metagenome (GOLD analysis project Ga0208668, IMG submission 184093) | Marine viral communities from the Subarctic Pacific Ocean - 18_ETSP_OMZAT15316 metaG (SPAdes) (version 2) | ecosystem: Environmental > Aquatic > Marine > Oceanic | place: Pacific Ocean | collected...
TTATTTTGTGAATGGATTACTAAAAGGGGGCAGGAGATGTCTAAATGGATAAAAATGCCCATAGGAAGAAAAAAGAAAATAAGTAGGTAATGGCAAAACTAGCAAAGTCTAAAAAACGTAGTTATAAACCATACAATTCACAAGGAAGAGGAGCATAATGGCAGTAAGAGATTTTGATATGTTATCAACAGGACATAGTTGTGATTTTACAACAACATTAGCACTTTCACTAGTTAGAACAGTGAAAGCAAACGGTATTGCTGGTGCTGTTGTAGGTACACCTACTATCTCACATAACGCTCCTATATGTCCACCACCTGATATTTGTTGTCCACACATTATGTTTTTAAATGCTGGATCACCAAATGTTAAAATAAGCGGTATACCTTGGGGTAGAGTTACTGATAGTGCTGACGCAGGCTTTATGATAAGAGGATCATTGAATGTATTTGCAAATGGTCTGTAATATCTTATAAATATAGGTATGGCCTACTCAAACTATGACGCAACTACAACGAATCAAAGTAAAAGATCAAATCGTATCTATAGTGATTTGAATTTAAACTTTACTAAAAATCCTGCTACAAAGGATGTTGCAAAAGTCTTTGATGTACAGGCAATTAAAAGAGCTGTTAAAAATATTATATTAACAAATAGATATGAGAAACCTTTTAATTCAGAATTTGGTTGCAATTTAAGAGGATTTCTTTTTGAAAATTTAACTGATCCTGTCCTTGTATTAATGAAGGATAGAATTTCAACAGCAATAGAAAAATATGAACCAAGAGTTACGGTAGAGGATATTGTCATAAAAGATGATGGAAAAAATGGAGTAAATATTATGGTTTCATTTTTAGTAACAGGATCAGAAGAACCAGTAACCGTATCAACATTTTTAAAAAGAGTAAGATAATATGGCACAGCACAGACTAGATATATCAGAATTAGATTTTGCTAATATAAAACAATCATTACAAACATTTTTATCAAATCAAAACGAATTTAAGGATTATGATTTTGAAGGAAGTTCTCTTAATGTTTTATTAGACGTTTTAGCATACAATACACACTACTTGGCTTACAATGCAAATTTCGTAGCAAACGAAATGTTTATGGACACAGCACAATTAAGAACAAGTGTTTCCTCATTAGCAAAATTAGTTGGTTATACACCAAACTCATCCAGAGCACCAATCGCAGATTTAAAAATAGTTATTAATGATGGAACAGGATCTTCAATTACAATTCCTGCAGGTACAAAATATACATCCGTTATAGATGGACTTACATACACGTTTGTTTCAGTATCGGATAAAGTTGTTCAACCTGTTGATGGTGTTTATACTTGCCAAAGTTTAAATTTTTATGAAGGTACATATGTAAGTTATAATCACACTTATGACGCTGGTGATGTAGACCAAAGATTTTTAATTCCAAGTGATAGAGTAGATACTACAACAGTAAAAGTTGCTGTTCAAAATAGTGGTTCAGATATAACAACAGCCATTTATGCTAAAGCAACTTCAATTACAGAATTAGATGGTACAAGTAAAGTTTATTTTTTACAAGAAGCTGAAGGTGGTCAATATGAAATATATTTTGGTGATGGAGTAATTGGTAAAGAATTAAATGACGGTAATATTATTAATATAAGTTATGTAGTAACAAATAAAACAGAAGCTAATGGTGCTACAGCATTTACTTTAGCAGGAACAATAACTGGATTTACAGATATAACTACTACGGTTAATTCATCGGCGCAAGGTGGTGCTGAACCAGAATCTATAGATAGTATAAGAAGGAATACTCCTCATTTTTATTCATCACAAGATAGGGCAGTTACAATAGACGATTACAAAGCTAAAGTTAAACAATTATATGCTAACTCTCAATCGGTATCTGCTTGGGGTGGTGAAGACGCTGAAACACCTTTTTATGGTAGAGTTTATATTTCTATTTTACCAATAAGTGGTTCCAATCTTACTGCTTCAACAAAAGATAGAATTGTTACAAGTCTAAAAAAATATTCAGTTGCTTCAGTTACACCAGTAATTATTGATCCAGAAACTACAAGTATCATATTAACTTCAACAGTAAAATTTGATGAAGCGGCAACACCAAAAACTTCCGAAACTATAAAGTCAGATGTTATTACTACAATTACAGATTACAGCGCAAGTACTTTACAAAAATTTGATACAATTTTTAGATATTCAAAACTAACAGGTTTGATTGATGAAACAGATATTAGTATCTTATCAAATATAACAACAGTAAAATTAAGAAAATCTTTTAGTCCAACATTAGGTTCTTCATTAAAATATTCAGTTAATTTTTCTAACGCATTATATAATCCACACTCTGGTCATAATGCTACTGACGGTGGTATTGTAGTATCAACAGGATTTAAAATAGATGGAGATACTACAAACGTTTGGTATTTAGATGATGATGGAGATGGTAATGTTAGAAGATATAGAATGGATGGTGCTATAAGAACCTATGGTAATAGTACACAAGGTACAATAGATTATGATACAGGTCTTATTGAAGTTAATTCTTTAAATGTATCCAATATTGAAAATGTAAGAGGTACAGCTTCAACAGTTATTGAGATTACAGTAAACCCAAATTCAAATGATTTAGTTCCAATTAGAAATCAAATATTAGAAGTGGATGTAGCAAACAGCACGGTTAATGTTGAGGCTGATACACTAGTGGGAGGCTCAGCAAACGCTGGTATAGGATATACCACAACAAGTAGTTATTAGATGACATGGCTGACTTCAGAAATAAATTATCAAATCTTTTAAGTTCACAAGTACCTGATTATGTACTTGAGGACCACCCATTATTTTTAGACTTTGTAAAAGCTTATTATCAACTATTAGAATCAGCAGAAATTAAATTAACAAATATTGGTGATCCAGACCATATACAACTTAATAGTCAAACAGGTCAAATTAATTTTATATCATTAAATGGAACAAATGTTAGTAGTGATGATGAAGATGATAGATTACTTTTAGAAGACACTACTTATGGTGACTTTATAAATGGAGAAATAATTACAGGTTCAACGTCTGGTGCTACTACTACAATCTTAATTGAAGATGTGGACGTAGGTGCTCGTTTATTCGTAGCACATCAAAACAAATTTATAGAAGGTGAATTAATTACAGGTTCAACTTCAAATGCTCAAGCTACTATATTAAAATATAGAGCCAATCCAGTTCAAAACATACAACAACTTTTAGATTATGCTGATGTGGATAAAACAATTCAAGGTTTTTTATCACAATTTAGAAATTCATTTTTAACATCTATTCCAGATAGATTAGATGAGAATGTAGATAAAAGAAAACTTATAAAGAATATTAAATCTCTTTATCAATCAAAAGGAACAAAACGTGCTAGTGAAATATTTTTTAAATTATTGTTTAATGAAGTTGCTGAAATAAGACATCCAAAAGATAATGTTTTAAGATTGTCTGATGGTAAATGGGACACTAGATTAATATTACGTTGTTTAGAAGTTGGAACTTCAGATGCTTCCAACCTTATAGGTCAAACGATTACACAAGCAGATAGTCCAACTAATACTGCTATTAATGAAGCCACTGGTATTGTAGAAGATGTATTTAAATTTATTATTGGTGGTACTACAGTTACAGAATTAGTATTGGGAAATACTTCGGTAGTAGGTACTTTTATTTCTGACCAAAATATTACTGGAATAGATAATACAGATTCAGATGTAACAATTAAGTGTACTCTTACAGGTATTATTTCTGATAGAACAATGACAACAGATGGTGCATTATATAATGAAGATGATGAGATTACATTAGCTGCTGGTGGAACAGGTTCATCTTTAAAAGTAGGACCTGTGGGATCTGGTGCAATACAAGAAGTTATTATTGATGATGGTGGAACAGGATACGTTGTAGGTGATGTTGTTAATTTTAGCACAGGAAATGCTACAGCAAAAGTTTCAGTTGTAAATGGTGGTGTAACTTTAGAAAGTGGTACTGGAACAGGACAATTAGTTATGGAAAACGAAACAGGAAAAGGAGATCCTTATTCAGGAGATAAAGTTGTACAAGAAAGTGGTAGTGGTAATGAGGATATAACCGATGTAAGAATGATTGACCATGGTAATGCTTATATTTCTTTACCTACTTTAACAGTTACAAGTGGTAGTGGATCAGGTGCAAAACTTTTAGCATATGGTTCAGAAATAGGTCGTGCATTACTTGTTAATGTTATTGAGTCAGGATATAATTATCAAGCTTCTCCAGCGCCTACACTTACTTTTCCAACATACGCCTTACTTAAAGATATTTCAGGAACATATGTAATAGGTGAAACAGTTTCTGGTTTAGGTTCAGATGGTTCAACAGTTGTAACAGCTAAAGTAGTTTCATTAGATACAGATACACAAATTTTAAAATTATCAGGTGCTTCAGGCATTTATGGAACAGATGTAAGACTTACAGGTGCAGCTGGTGCTACAGGTACTATTGTACGATTAGAACAAGCAGAAGGAACTGTTAGTGTTTCTCCTTTAGTTACAACAGATGGTTCTTATATAAATGAAGATGGATGGATATCTGAAAACACTATGAAAACCCAAGACAGTTTATTATATCAGGATTATTCTTATATTATTAAAGTAGGTAGATCCATTAATGAATGGAGAGATAGTTATATAAAAACATTACATCCTGCTGGGTTTTATTTTCAAGGAGAGATTGCTATTGCAAGTCAATTGGATCTTCAAATTAGAACAATAACTGGATTAAATAGTGGTACAGAAGGTATATTAAGATCAGCACTAACTAAAATATATTCACAAATTATAGGTCGTAGATTAGGAACAGAAGATGATGGAACAAGTTTAAGAGCAAACGCAAAAGCAACTGTATCTGCTGATTTTGATCAGGATACAGTTACACAATTTTCTAAAACAACAAGAGATGTAACCTTAACAAGACCTGCTATTGATATTAATTATGTAAGTAGGGTTAGAAGAAATATTACAGATTCAAGTGGTAATGTTGTAAATGTAAGACAAGCATTTGTATATGCTGGGCCACGATTAGGTGTGTTAGATAAATGGGCAAATACTGTATTTGGTATTACTGCTAATACTAGTGGTGCTCAAGGTAGTAGTGGTATAACGTTTGCTGTATTAAATGGTATTAAAGTACAAGGGACTAGAACAATTTTAGATGGTTCAAATGCAATATTTTTACTGACTTCAAACGAAGCTGGTAGAAAGATGAAAACAAACTTTACAATTCCTTCAGAAGTAAAACGTATCATATTTGGCGCTAACAGTTTTGATGAAGACGCAACAACATTTGATTCAGATAGTGTTACAATGGATGTGGTATAACATATAAATAGATAAGAGGCAGTATGGCAAAACAAACAATCAATATAGGTACAACAGCAAATGATGGGACAGGTTCGTCTTTACGTGCTGGTGGTGATCTAGTTAACGATAATTTTAACGAAATTTATACAGAATTAGGTAATGGAACAACTTTAGCAATTATTAGTAAAACACAAACATTATCTAATAAAACTATTGATTTAGGTACTAATACAGTTACAGGTTCATTAGCTGAATTTAACACTGCATTACAAAGTGATAGTTTTGCTACAGCAGCTTCAACTACAACTTTCACAAATAAGACTATTGATTTAGGTGATAATACAGCAACAGGTTCATTAGCTGAATTTAATACTGCCTTACAAGGTGATAGTTTTGTTTCATTAACAGGATCAGAAACATTAACAAATAAGACTTTAACAAGTCCAACGATTAATACACCAACACTTACAACTCCAGTTATAAACACAATTACTAGAACAGGTGATTTTTTATTAGATGTATCAGGTGATATTAATATTGATAGTGATGGTGGTACAATCGTATTTAAAGATGGTGGAACTATCTTTGGTGCTGTACTTAATAATAGTGGTGAAATGCAATTAAGATCAGGTGGTTCTTTAGGAACTGCAATGACCTTTGCAGGTGCAAATACAACTGCTAATGGTGATCTTACTGTTACAGGAACTTTAACAGTTAATGGTTCAACAACTACAGTTAATTCTACTAATACTACTGTAGATGATAATTTATTAGAATTAAATTCTGGTGCAACTTCAAATGCCAATGATACAGGTATCATTATGGAAAGAGGTTCTACTGGTGATAACGCAATTGTAGCCTGGGACGAGTCGGCAGACAAGTTCGTTATGGGTACTACAACAGCGACTGCTTCTGATACAGGAAACTTAACAATCGCTACAGGAACCCTTGTGGCAAATATAGAAGGTAATGTTACAGGAGCCCTTACAGGAAACGCTGATACTGCAACTGCATTAGCAACAGGTCGTACAATAGGTATGTCAGGTGACGTAGTATGGACATCAGCAAGTTTTGATGGATCAGGCAATGTTACGGGTGTTGCAGCTCTACAAGCAAATACTGTATCATCTACAGAATTAGTAGGTGCAACTACTTTACTGATAATTAATTCTGCTGATGTTACACAGAAAACAATAATAGGAGCAGGAAGTTAAATAAAATGATTATAAATATAATTAAGGAATAGAAAAATGCCAGCAATAATAACAAACAAATTTAGAATGAACAACGCTGAACAATTTGAGGAATCATTTTCAGAGGCGACCCCAACAGTTTACTATCTAGGAATAGGTAGAGCTCAAGCATATGGTACTTTAACAAGACCAGATGGAAGAACAGATTATGAGGGCACTGAACTCGCCCCAATTACACCAGGTGATAGTGTATTAAATGAATTTAAAAATTATGATGACTTATTAGCAGTTAAAAAAATCACAGGTTCAGGTGTTAGTTTTGTAATACCAAGAAGAAACTGGACAACAGGTATAGTTTATGATATTTACAGACACGACTATGAGGAATATGTAACTGGAAGTACATCAACAAGAGTAACATCAACAAGTACTGCAACGACTTTATTTGATTCTACTTTTTATGTTAAATCAAGTGATTCAAATGTTTATAAATGTTTAGATAACAATGGTGGTGCTACTTCTACAGTTGAACCATCAGGAACAGCAACATCAGTTACTACAACAGGTGATGGATATAAGTGGAAATATATGTACACTCTTTCATCTTCAGAACAAGCAAATTTCTTATCAACAGATTTTATGGGAGTTTCAACAAACTCAACTGTGGCTGCAGCTGCTGTTGATGGTGCATTAGACATAGTAAAAATTAAAACTGCAGGATCAAATTATACAGTTTCAGGTGGTGCAACATCAGGAACAATTACTGCTGTCCCTATAAGAGGAGATGGTTCAAGTGGTGTATGTTCAGTTGTACTCACTTCAGGTGCCATTTCAGCTGTTACAGTAACAACTGCTGGAACAGGTTATACATCTGGTTATATTAGAAACGCTGATATTATTACAGCTACAAATGCTGGCGGTGCTGGATCAGGTGCAGAATTAGATGTAATTATTCCACCAAAAGGTGGCCATGGTAAAAATGCAGTAGAAGAATTAGGTGGATTTTTTGTAATGTTAAATACTTCATTAGAAGGAACAGAAAGTTCTAACTCTGGTGACTTTACAGCCGCAAACGATTTTAGAAAAATTACTTTAATTAAAAATCCTAACAACACAGCTGGTTCAGCTGCTTCAGCTGCAACTTTGAGAGCAACAAATGCTGTTAAAATTGCTGCTTCTCCATCGCCAGGAACATTTACTGCTGATGAAGAAATAAATCAAGCAACAACTGGTGCGGTTGGAAAAGTTGTTGAATGGGATGCTACTAATAAAATTTTGTATTATATCCAGACAAGGCACAACGATGCTGGTGCTGATACAAATGGAAATGTTACAGCGTTTTCAGCTGCAAACGTAATTACAGGACAGACTTCAAGTGCGACAGGTACTCCAGATGCAACAACTCAAACAGTAAACAATGTTGTCTTTACTTCTGGATATTCTGCTCCAGAAATACAACACGATTCTGGTGAATTACTTTATGTTGAAAATAGAACAAAAATTACAAGAGCAACTGACCAAACAGAAAATATTAAGTTAATAATTGAATTTTAATAAAGGATCAAAAGATAATGCCATCACCAACTGATTTTAATGTCAGTCCTTACTATGACGATTTTGCCGAGTCAAAGAAGTTCCATAGGATACTTTTTAGACCAGCATTTGCTGTTCAAGCAAGGGAGCTAACTCAAGCACAAACACAATTACAAAATCAAATTGAAAATTTATCAGATCATATTTTTGATAAAGGTGCAATGGTTATTCCAGGTGAAATTGGATATGATTTAAATTATTATGCTATAAAATTAACATCAAAAAGTAATTCAACAATTGCTATCTATGTTGGCCAAACTTTAACAGGTGGCACATCAGGTGTTACTGCTAAATGTATAAATGCTGTTGCTACAGATGGTACTGATCCAGATACTCTTTTTGTAAAATACTTTAATACAGCTTCAGATGGTTCAACAATTTCTTTTTCAAATGGAGAAACAATAACAGGTTCTAGTGCTGATACAGCTGTTGTTGCTTCAACTGCTACAGGCTGTGCTGCTCAAGTACAACAAGGAATTTATTACATTAATGGTTTTCACGTTCAAGTATCTGAACAAACTTTAATATTAGACAAATATACAAATACACCTTCTTATAGAGTAGGATTAGGAGTTACAGAATCTTTTGTAACATCAGGAGATGATTCATCTTTAAATGATAATGCTCAAGGTACATCAAATAATAATGCACCTGGCTCTCATAGATTAAAAATTTTATTAACACTTTCTAAAAAAGCATTATCTAGTACCGATGATAATAATTTTTATGAATTGTTAAGATTATCTGAAGGTAATTTACAAAATCAAGTTAGAACAACTGAATATGCCGTATTAGAAGATACACTTGCTCGTAGAACATTTGACGAATCAGGTGACTATATTGTAAAACCTTTTGATATAGACATAAGAGAACATTTAATTTCAGGAACAAATAGAGGTGTTTATGCTTCTAGTGATGGTGGAGACGCAACAAAACTTGCAATGGGAGTTTCTCCTGGAAAAGCATATGTACAAGGATATGAAATTGACACTATTGCTACAACATGGACAGCAGTAGATAAAGCTAGAGATTACGACACACAAAATAATTTTAGTACAAGATTTGATATAGGTAATTATATAAATGTAACCAATGTTTATGGTACTCCAGACATAGTGTCAACGTCTGGTGTAGAAGCATTTAAAGGAATAACTTTACACGATACAGCAACAAGTTCTCGTGGTACAGCAAATACAGGATCAAGTTCAGGTATAACTACAATCGGTAGAGCAAAAACTAGAGGCTTTGAATATTCTTCTGGTACTGCTGCTGCTAATATTTTTTCAAACGCAAGTATAACAAGTGCTATTTACAAACAATATCTATTTGATGTTGTTTTATTTACACACTTAAATATTAAAACTGCTCAAGCATATACAAACGGAGTTACTATTACAGGTAATAGTTCAGGTGCTACTGGTGTTAAACAAGAATATTCTACTACAGAAAGTGCTACAATTACTGGTGCAACACAGGCTGATCCTTGTGTTGTAACATCTTCAAATAAATTTAAAGAAGGTCAACAAGTTACTATTGCTAGTGTTTCTGGTATGACTCAATTAAATGGTAATGTTTATACAGTAAGAAATCCAAGCGCTTCAAACTTCCAATTATACGACACAGATGGAACAACTGCAATTGATAGTAGTGGATTTAGTGCTTATAGTTCAGGTGGTACAGCTGCACACGGTGTTGTTATACTATCAAACGTACAAGGTATATTTACTGCTGGAGAAACAATAACAGACGGAAGTTCTACATCTGTTATTCAAGCAGACGCTGTTGGTCAAAAAGGTGTTACTTCATATGATTTACCATCAGTTAAACAAGTTGCGATGGCAGGTAGTCCTACATTTACTGCTGATACAGCACTTGACGCTACGAATGGCGAAAATGCTATACTTACAGGTTCATTAGATATTGCAAATGGCAGTGCTAGTGTTACAGGTATTAATACAAGATTTACTGAAGAATTAGTCCCAGGAGATTCAATCTCATTTACAAACGATAGTGGTAATACAGAAACAAAAATAGTAGAAGCTATTATATCAGGTTCTAGTTTAACAATGACAGCTGTTTCAGCTGCTGCTTCAACTAAAACAATTGCAACAAGACGTAGAGCAAAAACTCAATCACCTGAAAAACATATAGCAATTTTTAATCTGCCTTATGAAAATATAAAAACATTAAAGACAGCAGCTAATAGTAATGCTTCAGATACAACTTACACATTTAGAAAACACCAAATTGCAACACTAACTGGAGATGGTATCGCTACTTTCTCTGCTGGTGTAAATGAAACTTTTGCAACTTTAGATGAAGGTGATTTTACAATCTCTATAAAAGCTACAGGTTCTGGTGGAACAGGTGCTGTTGGAGATGTATTAAGTTTAACAGGTAACAACCACGAAAGTTCTGCTATATTTGCATTGAACGGTGCTAAAACAACTTTAACTATAGACTTTGGTGCTAATTATGCTGCCCACGATATTAAAGCATTATTAACATTAAATAAATCTGTAGGAACTTCAAAAACAAAAACATTAAATGCAGCTTCAACTATACAAGTTGCTACACAGGCAGCCGTTGAGGCAAGTGCTGTTGGTTTAGGTAAAGCAGACGTTAATACACTTAATAGTGTTTATATGGCACCTGACTTTAGTACGGATGCAACAACAAGTCATACGGATGTTAGTGATAGATTTGAATTAGACACAGGACAAAGAGATAACTTTTATGACATTGGAAGAATTAAATTAAAGACTGGTGAACTAACTCCAACAGGAAGATTACTAGTTAATTTTGATTATTTCTCACATAGTACAGGAGATTATTTTGATGTTGATTCTTATTCTGTTGATTATGAAGATATTCCTGTTTACACTTCTTCTACAAGTGGTGTAAGATATGAGTTAAGGGATGCTTTAGATTTCAGACCAAGAGTTGATGACGCTTCAACAATAGACGCTGGTGTACAAGATAGATCATTTGACGGATCAGGTGCTTCTGTAGTACAACCTGTTAAAGTTAATTCAGACGTAAGAGCTGATTTTGAATATTATTTAGGAAGAATAGATAAAATATTCCTAGACAAAGATGGTAATTTTAAAGTATTAAAAGGTGCTAGTTCACATTCACCAAAAATACCAGGTACATTAGAAAACGCTATGCACCTATACACATTATTTTTACCTTCTTATACATTAGATACTGCTGACGTAACTATTGAACACGTTGATAATAAAAGATATACAATGAGAGATATTGGACGTATTGATGATAGAATTGATACGATTGAATATTATACTCAATTATCTTTATTAGAAGCAAACGCACAAAATTTACAAATACAAGATTCAAATGGTTTTGACAGATTTAAAAATGGTTTTGTAGTAGATAATTTTACAGGACATAATATTGGTGATGTAGGTAATAGAGATTACAAAGTTTCAATAGATTATGCTAATGGAGAAATGAGACCAACATTCCATGAAGACGCTGTACAATTAATTGAAAGAGATGATGATGGTACTGCTATTGCTGCTGTAGATAGAACAGACGCACAATATCAAAAAACTGGTGATATAATTACTTTACCTTATACTGAAACAACTTTAATAGACCAACCTTATGCAAGTAAGGCTATCAATGTAAATCCATTTGGAGTATTTACATGGATAGGTTCAATAGAATTAACACCTCCAGGTGATGAATGGAAAGAAACAGAAAGAGCTCCAGAATTAGTTATAAACAACCCTAATGGAGGTTGGGACAACTTAACTAAACAAACAGGTAACTCTGGTCAGTTATCAGAATTTCCTATGTCAACAGTTTGGAACTCTTGGCAAGATACTTGGACAGGAAAACCTGTTGAAAGTGGAAGAAGACGAGTTGGTACAACCGAAAGAAGAGGCGGTCATGGTTGGAGAGTTATGGCCAAAGAAGAAATTACAACAACACAACAAGTTTCACAAACAAGAGCAGGTATAAGAGCAGTTGCAATTCCTCAAACAGTAAGAACATCAATGGGTGATAGAGTTGTATCTGTTGCATTTGTTCCATTTGTAAGAAGTAAAACAATAACATTTAATGCAACAAGATTAAAACCAAATACAAGAGTTTATCCTTTCTTTGATAATGTTGCTGTAACTGCATATGTAACACCAGATGGTGGTTCATTAGGAGGAAATTTAGTTACAGACGCAAATGGTAAAGTTGAAGGTACATTTGCTATACCAGATCCAAAAGTGGATGCAAATCCAAGATGGAGAACAGGTCAAAGATTATTCAGATTAACAAGTTCATCTACAAATAGTTTAACAAATGCTAATGTTGAAACAGCAGCTAATGTTGAATATGTTGCTAGAGGCTTGATAGAAACTGTAAGAGAAACTATTATTTCAAGTAGAGAATTTAAAGTTGAAATGAGAAGTGTTACAGATACACAAACTATAACAAGAACATCTACAAGAACGGAAGAAAGACAAGTTAGCTACCACGATCCTTTAGCACAAACTTTTTTAGTTGATGATAAAGGCGGAGTATTTTTAACATCCGTTGATTTATTCTTTAGTACAAAAGACGCAGCTATTCCATTAACCGTACAATTAAGAAACGTTGTTAATGGTTATCCAGGACAAAAAATATTACCGTTCTCGGAAGTTACAAAGAATCCAGCTGATGTTAATATAAGTACAGATGGTACTACAGCTACTACATTTACATTTGCTTCTCCTGTTTATATACAGGCTAATGTAGAATATTGTTTTGTTGTTATGGCAAACTCACAAGATTATAATGCTTATGTAGCAAGAATTGGTGAAACATCATTAGATTCAAATAGAACCATATCTGCTCAGCCTTACGCTGGCGTAATGTTTAAATCACAAAATGGTAAGACATGGAGTGCTGAACAAAATGAAGATATGAAATTTAAATTAAGAAGAGCAGAATTTAGTCAAGTAACTGGTACAGTTACATTAACAAATGATACTTTACCTGCAAGAACACTTAAAAATAATCCAATAAGAACAACAAATAGTTCTGGAGTGGTTAGAGTGTTCCATCCAAATCACGGTATGCACGGAACAAGTAATAATGTTACAATCGCTGGGGTTCCAGCTGGTACTCACAATGGTATTGCTCATACAGCAATTAATGGAACATATACTTCCATATCAAATATAACTTTAGACAGTTATGATGTTACAACAACTGGTACCGCAAATGCTACTGGAGATATTGGTAGTAATGCTGTAACTGCAACTCAAAACAGATTGTTTGATGTTGTAAACCTTGGTGGTATTCAAACTCTTACCGTACCAGATACAAATATAGAATATTATATTAGAACAACAACAGGAAAAACACTACACGGTTCAGAAACAGAATTTAATTTAACAACGGCTGCTAATAAAGTTGCCGTAGTTAATAATGATAATATTTCTTGGACAGCACCTCAAGTGATTGTAAGTGAAATAAATGAAACAAATGAAAGTATTAGTGGTGGTAAATCTTTTTATACACAATTAGAAATGTCAACAACAAATACTAAATTGTCTCCAGTATTAGATACTCAAAGAATGAGTGCCTTCACAATTTCAAATAGAATAAACAATCCAACATCTAGTAACACACCAGATTTTGTTGATGATGTTGCTTCTACAGGTTCATCATCTGCTGCTATCTATTGTACAAAAACAGTAGGTTTGGAAAACAAATCAAAAGCACTTGACATTAGATTAACTGCTAATGTAAGATCAACATCTGAAATTGAGATGTTTTATAAAACATCTGGTCCAGATGAAGAAAGAAAAATAGGTGATATAAGTTGGACACCTTTTAATACAGATGGTAGTCCAGACTCATCAATAACACCTGCTGAGGATGATTTCACATTTAGAGAGTATCAATATTCAGCAAACGATATAAATGATTTTACATCATTTCAACTTAAAATAGTTATGAAAGGAACCAACTCATCATATCCACCAGTGCTTAGAGATATGAGAGGTATTGCGTTGGCGGTATAGAGATATGGCAAAAGTAATAGTTGAAGGATACAACCACTTAATAAGAGATACAAGCTCTAACGCAATTGTTAATACAAGTACTTCGGACTATTCTTTGTATATGGCAAGATTTAAAGCAAGAGAAAAACAAAGTGATGTTTTAAGAGATACAGTAAAAGAAATAAATAATCTAAAGAAAGAATTAAGAGAAATTAAAGAATTGTTTAATGAGATTAAAGGAGTAATTAAAAACTAATGGCTGCAAGAACAATAGCAACAACAGATACATTAGAAACGTTTAGAACACAATTTAACGCATTGTCTGAAACTGACTTTGGCGATATTGCTACACTAGACAACGCTCTTTCTGCAACGTCTGTAATAGGCGCTGTAAATGAATTATATTCTGCTATTGCAGGAAGTTTATCATTTAATATAACAGATGGTTCAAATACACAAACCATTGCAAACGCTCAAACTATTACGATTTCTGGAACAGCGAACCAAGTTACAGCAGTTGTTTCAGCAACAGATACATTAACATTAGGTTTAGCAAGTAATATAACAGTCAGTGGTACAACCCACGCTTTAGGTACGATAGCAATAAGTGGAAACAATATTTCATCAAGTAATAGTGCTAC
>Ga0208668_1000244_pt1 | contig 14608 bp, 20 predicted proteins | sample 18_taG_FD_184093 | JGI IMG/M metagenome (GOLD analysis project Ga0208668, IMG submission 184093) | Marine viral communities from the Subarctic Pacific Ocean - 18_ETSP_OMZAT15316 metaG (SPAdes) (version 2) | ecosystem: Environmental > Aquatic > Marine > Oceanic | place: Pacific Ocean | collected...
TTTCTTTGATGTGCCACCAGCATTAACAATTAATTCTTCCGTACCTGCTGGTGTGGTCAGTTCGGTTAATGCACTAATCTTTTTAGTTGCCATTATTTACTCCGTTATTATGTATGCTGATGTCATTTCATCTATAAGAAATACACCGTTTTCTAATGTTATCTCAATTTCTTTTGATAATAATGGTTTTTTACGCATTATTTTAATAATCTGATGAAACCAATTGATTTCTAATGCCTTGATCCTTTTAGTCTTTTTTGGCTTTTTTCTTTGCGAGAATTGACGTACACTTCTACCACCACCTTTTTTAAAAGAGCGGTTTAATTTGCGTATTCTTGCTTTAGATAACATTACCCCATAGTAACAGACCAAGTGATTTTAAGAGCATCAGATGCGGTCTTATTTACACTTGAGAATGTTGCCCTGTTTAACATTGTGCCAGACGATGAAGCATTTAAAATACCAGCTTCAACAATCGTGCCAGTGCCAGTACCTGCTGGGAAGTCACCAATATAATCAATAACATTAGCGGTCACGGCTTTAGATGTTAAAGTAACACGACCAACCTCTGATGTTAAGGCTGAATCAGTAATCACTTCTGTTGTGTTGTCAGTACCAATAGCCATATGACTAAACGATGTGCCACTTCCAGCCACTAACGTAGCAACTAAGCCCTTACCAGTTGTTACAATAATATTACTCACCCTCTCAGTTTGAATAACCTTACCATCTCTGATCAGTTCAACCTTTAACTTGCCCTTAATCCCGATTTCCTCTTTCATATATTTCTCCAGTTTCTTGTTTGTAATTTAAAACCAGCGAATTGATGGTTTTTCTATATTTTAAAAACTCTTTATCTTTAGCATTAACAATGCCTAAGTTGAGTATTCTAAATTCTTCATCAACGCTATAAACTTCCCTTATCTGGGATTGTAATTGCTCACGTTTATACTTCTTTATCTCGTCAATATTTGGCTTCTTAATACGCATTATGGCTCTACCGTTGGATGTGCTAAGAATGTTTTATCAAAATAAACACCAATCTGTACTTTCATATCGTTAATTGGCACGATCTGTTCATCTGTCGCACCACTTCTTAAAACAACTAATCCGTCTGGCTCACACCATACAGAATCACCATCTTCTAATTTGGCAAAGTCGTCAAAATAGATTTCACCACCTTGATTAACATTAACTAAGCCCTTTAATTTAACGGTTTTTCCTTTTAATGTGCCTTGTATCTTAATAATACATTGCTCTGGATTGCTTGTCCAATAGTCTAACACAAATCCAGTTGGATATTCAGCACCGTAAGTTGTTGTTTCTTCAGTCATTATTCAGCTTCCAAGTAATCACCAGCTTCAGTTAATACAAACTCACCTGCTTCAGTTGTTACCAACTCTGGAATATACATAGATGGCGTTCCATCTGTCATTGACACTGTGTCAGTCAGTGATACATCCCAGAATAAGATGCCAGTAAACCTTAAACTAATGTCAGTAATAGCAACTGTGTCTGTTAATGATAGTTCATAGTCAAATACAAGCGATTCTGCGATACTTAATGAATCAGTTAGCCTTTGTACTGGCTGAACATCTAATGACTCTGTAATCGCTAATGAATCAGATAATGACTGGAATTTAGTATTGACATCATTTAATAAGAGTGTTGGTGTGTCATCAGTAATAGATACCGTATCTGATAAATCATCAGTCTGTAAATAGAAGCCATCACCAGTATGATTCTCACGCACCGATAAATGAATTAAATCTGGTGACTTATCAACAGCAGAACCAAACTCAAGTGTTCTACTGACAATAAGACCTTTATCTAATACACCATCAACATAAATAGGCGTTTCAACTGTTACATAATCGCCCACCTCAATAGCTAAGTTTTTAAGAATAGTACTAACACCAACCTCAAACTTAGGTGAAGAGTGTTTATCGTATAGTCTTTTAGATACAAATTCAGCAGCTATCTGGTCACGAGCCATTGGCAAGTCATACGACCTCTCTCTTGAATGTGTACCTCTTGCACGAATCGCATCTAATTTAGTCTTAGTATAGAAGTCGCCAGTACCAATCTTTTCAGCGTAATCATAACGTCTTGAGAAGTCCTTTACTGATGAATAATCATATCTTGCCACTACATCAGTTGCTAAATCAGAAGCCTTTGAACGAGCCAAAGACATTGTTTTCATTACAATATCGTCTGACTGAATATCATCATCTTTGGTTGGTGTATCACCCGTATATTTAATCTGAGCGATACCGTTCTGCCAGTTGATTGTTGAGTTAGAGTGGAATAACATATCACCCACAATATCTCTTAATCTATTTGGCTCAGTTATCGCAAAATCTAAAGCGTGAAAACCCTCTGTTGTATCTTGGTTGGATAAATCTGCTGTAGGCGATGGATTAGTTGTTTCAACTGTTCTAGTGTTTAATAGGGGATATTTGGAAGCACCCGAATTAGCAGCATTATCTGTGTTGTAAACCTTATCAAATGCCGCGTCCATTTCAGATTCATTAACAAACTCAACAACATCAGCATTACCCTCAGTTCCAACTAATGGATTACGAGCATATAAATTAATCAGCTTCTTAATCTGATTGTGTGGCGTTACATATCCACTCGTGCCATCGCATATCCCGATAACATCACAAGTGACTTTTTGACCTACTAATACATCAGCAGCACTATTGCCACCAATTAGCTTAACCGAGCCAGTCTTAATAGCAGCACCAGTTTTAGAAGCATCACCAGTTTTATATACAGCAGCATCTACTTCTGATGTAGGTAAACCACCAATTCCAGGTGGGAATGTCATATAAGCATTTGGAACGTATTGCCAACCATAAGATTGTATAGAATAAGATGTATTACCTAAACTATCCGTCCTTAAACCTTTAACTGATAACCATCTATAATAAGTACCGTTTGTTTGTATTAATACTTGGTCGCTATCACTTGTGAAGCTATATGGTGGCAACACCCAAATACCATTTGGAATATCACGCACAACAAAAGAAAAACTGCCACTTACAATCTTTAAATAACTATATGTTGGATAGCCACTTGCACCTCTAATATTTACATCTAACACATAGTTGTAATACTTAACCGTTCCAGTATCGTGCTTATGTCCAGGCTCATCAACGTCAATAGTATCATCAACATCAATAGAATCATCAACGCCAATAGTATCAACAATATCAACAGCACCGCTACCCGATTTACCGACACCACCAGCATTAGTTGGAACGATAACGTAAGCCTTGCCAGTTGGTAAGTTCCATTCTGTACAAGGTAGTGAAGAAGCTACATGGTTAGTAATAATGTGTGCCGCTACTGGTAATCCATCAACCTTAACATTAGTGATAGATTCAACTGCGTGGTCTGCTACCAAGTAGGCATAACCCTCATTAACCGAAGCACAAAGATTTCCACCCGATTCATAGATAGTGTCGCCCATAGCGTGGTCAATCTTTAATGGGCTATCCAATATGATTTTCCAAAGATTAACACTGGCATCAAATTCAACATCTGTTGGTTGTATAACTTCGTTAGCACTATACCAAGTGCCACCATCAGCCTCACAAGCGGTTTGATCATCTTGAGTATAGCCACCTATTGAACATTGACCATATAAAGTGTTGCCAGTAACAAACCAAGTGGTTGTGTTAATAGTGAACTCTGGATATACTCCGCTACTGCCAAAACCACCAGCAGTAACAGCGTCTTTCCACCAGCCAATATCATCAGTCACATAGATGTGTGTATCACCCTTTAAGGATAAAACTGGATAACCATTCTCATCTGGTGTATCCCACATATTACCACCAGCATCAAAACCTAATACAGAAGCAAATCCACTTGCTACCGCCCTACATTCTAAATCACGCACTCTGCCCATAACAATAGACTTGGTGTCGCCAATTGAATCTGGGTCGGCATAAGGATATTCTTCACGAGTAATTAACTCTGGTAACTGCTTATCATATATATTAGCAATATCTTCAAGGTTGAAAGACACAGAATCCTCTGTAATCTCAATATCACCCTCAACAATACCAATATATATAATCTCGGCATCTGTTACTGTGCCACTTCCAGCCGTATCTTCAAAACCAAGATAGACCGTACACTTCATTCCTGCTTGAATAGCACCAGCAAGGTTGTTTGGGTGGTTGGCTATCTGTAATCCCATCTCACCCATTACTTGATTTGATTCATCAAGCGATTGTTCTAGTGGTGATGTGTTTATTAAACGTGCTTCGTATGCTTGAGCAGAATAAGTTATCTCACGCTCAGACCAGTAATAGTTAGTGGTTGTTTGTGTACCAGTTCCAGCAGTAGCACCCGATACATAAGTTATTAATTCATACTTACAAAAGACTACGGGTAGGTATGAACTTGATGCTAACTTGGTTGTAAAGCCACTTCCAAAACTTCTCATTATGCAGTTTGTATTAAGTTAAAGGTTGCACGATACATTCTATCTTTGAAGATTTCAGATATGTGTAGTTCGTTCTCAAATCTTACAGTATATGAGTCTGAATATGGATCAGTATAACTAAAGGTTTTCTCCATACCGTTGACCGTTGAATCATAAAACGATTCTAAAGCATCACGCTCACTTTCACTGGTTAATACTACGCTGATTGTATAGCGGTAATTAGTAACACTTCTTGAATAGATAAAGAATGAGCCATCTTCCATCTGAACGCTTGAATTATGCTTAATTACTTCACGCTCATACGGTGACTCTGGGTTATTAGTAAACGTCAGAGTGGTTGTTGGTGCTGCTAAGGTTGGGTATTTAAATATCATCTTGACCTCGCCATTGATAGATTACCATATCCACCCATTCCAGTTGCCCTTGCTATATTCATACCAACCCTCGCCCCCCTTGACACATTATCACCACGAGAGCCTAATGCGTTATTAATACCGTGTGCTGTGGCATTAGTATAAATGTTAGTAACATTAGCACTCCCACCAGCGTTTGGTGATATTCTTCCAGAAGTTGTAGGCGTAAACATCTCAGCACCACGTTCACCGACTAAATAAGATTGATTAGCTGATATGCCACCACCAGAAGCACGAGAGCCAATAGTTTTGCCACTATCAATTTGCCTTCTTAGTTCTTCCTTGCTTAATTCTGATGCACCAAGACCAGCACCAACAGAATGCCAAAATCCCTCACCCCTTTGTCTTGCTCTTTGAAATGCTTTAAGTTTAACAGCAGCATCTCCAATAGCACTTACGATAGATTTAAAAATATTCCAAACATCTGTGGCAAATTGTTTAACTAAGGTAAAAGCACTTTTAGCATCTTCTTTAAATACTTGCCAATCAGTTTTACCATTTTTCATTTCTGTAAAAAAATGACGTATTGATTCTGTTGTTTCAATTAACCAATCTCTAACTGTTTCACCCCATTTTCTTCCAGATTCTTCAGCACCACCAAAACTAACAGTCATTTTTTCTAATAGCGTAGTAATCCAATCAAATGCTGGTTGAATAGCAACTGAAAAAGTGCCTAACCATTTTGACCACCAAGCACCGAATTTGTCTAATGCTGGTGCTAATGCCCCAGTCATATTATCTTTCACACCATTAAGAGCCTTGCCCATTTTAAACCAAGCATCATTTGCCTTTTGAATATTCTCAACAACCCTATCACTCAAGACAAATCCTAACTTATCGGCTTCCATCATTGTAGAATTAAGAGCAGTCTTACCACCTTTAAGCATATTAACCATAGCAACACCCTCTGAATCAAAGAGTTTAAATGCTAATCGTAATCTTTCTGCTGGGTCTTTAGTCTTTTTTAATGCTTCTGATACTTGACCGAGTAAATCGGTTGCTGACCGTACACGACCATTTGAGTTGGTTAGCTGAATACCCATCTTTTTAAGAGCATCCTTAGCTTCACCAGTACCTTGTGCGGCTTCGCCAACTCTACGAATGAATCTTTGTAAACCCATATCAAGTGCTGTTTCTTCAACACCAGCTAATTTAGCGGCAAACCTAAAGCGTTGTAATTCTTGAGAAGTAACGCCTAATTTAGACGACACTTTCCCGAGTTTATCTATGACTTGTATAGATGACTTGATCATCAAACCCATACCAGCAACACCAGCTACTGCTATTAGTCCAGCCTTGAAACTTAGTAAAGACTTGCCAACACGACCTAACGCCCTACCAATGCCCTTACCTACTTTTTTTGCTACTTTGCCTAACTTCTTAAAGTGTTTTGAAACACCTCTAATAACCTTTGTGGCTTTATCCCTCGCTGAGATTAGGATTTGCATTTGCTGTTTGCTCATCTATACACTCCATCATTCGTACTAATTTATACGGTTGCTCTGCCCAAGTTCCCAAGTTTGGATATTGACCTTTGTTCCAGTATCTAAATACTTGAAAATAGTCACCAATCTCTTGAGCATCTATTACTGGACAGCGTGTAGCATGTCCTTTAATACCGTGCGCCATAACTATTGTTGAAGAATCAAGACTACAGCCTCGCACTCCTTTATCGTGATTAGAGCAGTTGTTACAATCATACTTCAGTTGCCCTTGAATGATTGCCCCAATTACTTTTTTTCTTCGTCATCTCCAAAGCCATTTAGACTAAGAGCAACATTACCTAATTCTTCAACAATACCGAGCCTTGCCAGTTTGTCCATAGTGGTATCTGAAAGCCTACCTCTCTCAACTTTAATTGGGAAAGGTAAGTTATCAGCCTTTTTAAGCGAGTAACGAAGTGAATCAGCAGTTAAGCCAAATAGACTGGTTTTAATCTCTTGACCAGCTTCACCTAAATCAAATAATATATGCCTATCTTTAATCTCGGCAAACTTCATAAAGGTAATAGTACCTAAATGAAATGTAGTTGGTTCTTCACCAGCCTTAAAGCTGAGATGCTTTAAGTCGTGAGAATCAATATATGCCGCAATGTCTGAATTAGCTACATCAATTGCTGGGTCATCTGTTGAAACTACCTTCAGTGTTTCATTTCTATCAATCGCTTTAAATGCCATTATGTCACAGTTCCTTTAGTGATTGCCCCAGTACCAGTACCAGAGAAACTAAACCCAATAACACCCTCAGAAGAAGCCTCAATGCCTACTTCTTCAAGTGTAATTGAACCAGTATAGTTATCATCGCCAGAAGTATCACCCTCTGGTCTAACTTCAATCGAATAAACTGAGTCACCAGAAATGACCTCTGTTACTATTGCTGTTTGATAAGTGTCATCTGGATCGTACATACCCGAACCCTCTACTGACCAACCTTTGTTAGTCGCTGTGGTATCAAGCCATTCATCACCAAATGAGTTATGCTGCTCTGAGTTCTGAGTAATAGTTAGGGTAAAGCTGGTTAATTCACCAATCAAGTTGCCAGAACTATCACGCAAAGAGCCGTTATATCCTTTAATCGTTGCCATTATTTAACTCCTATTTTAATAGTTGTAATTGTAATCAAGTAGCCACGCTCTTGTCTATCCACATCAATAGTTATATCATCAACTGGTTCATCACGAGTATCTTCAAAGATAGATTCTATCAAAGATGTTCTGTAATGTTTGGTGTCTAAGAATAACTCAAACGCCTCCGTTAAATCATATGCTCGTTTCTCAAACGGGGATTCGTCTTCATTCTTAGCGAATGTTTTAGAACCCTCACGAAACTCACGATTATTGAGTGTTTCCTTTTGCGTGAACTTAAAGCCTCTGCCTTTTAACAGACTAATCATTTCATCAATACCACTTGATTAGATTGCTTTTCTTCACTCTCGTCAATAGTGCCACCTTCATCAGTATCATAGTCAGCCTTTATAGTGGTCAATTCACTTTCGTAATTTTCCTTAAAGACTAAGTATGATTCGTGATAAATATCATCTGAATCAGCGTCTTGTCGTTTAGCCATACAGATTAACTCTAACGTCTTAGTCAAATGAAGTTCTTTCACTTGAGCAGTTGTTAAAAACAAATCAATGTCCAAACCACGATTACGCATTTCATTCTTAATGATGTCGTAAGCACGATCAATATAAGTTTGATAATCAATCAACACAATACCAAAACCAGTTGAACTATCTACCGCATTGGATAGAGTCGCAAAACCGAGTGTGGCTGTTGAACTTGATGAATATGATGTTATTACAGCATCAGTACCAGCGTTATCACCATTGATAAAGCCAATAGTAGCACCAATCAACTCTTTATCATCAAGCGAAGTTAATCGCTTACAAGTCAGAGTTGTAGTTGAACCGCCATCAGCCTTTTCATAGTAATCAGCTAATACTGGAAGTGCCGCAATAATATCTGCATTTTTAAGCACCCACGCCATTGTCTATACCTCGTTAAAACACGCCAACTCTTTCATTGAGTTATAGTGTTTTTTCTTGGATAGAGTAACAATATCACCAGCCTTAAAGGTGTAGATACCGCCATCAATGCCGTGAGAGCCATCACAAAGTGCTTTCAATTGAAGTTTAGTAGCTTTTTTAGCTACTGCTTTTTTAGCTACCTTACTCATTGATTAAACTCCAGTTAGTACGCGCAGTGCGTTCTGGTCAATCACTCCATATTTCAGAACGCCATACCAGCCCACGTTTACAGTTCTTCCAAGATTGTCAGAACCTTCAACAATTCTTAACGCTGGAGCAGAAGCAACAGCTTTACCTAGTGCGTTCTTACCGAAACAAGCAACTTTACCAGCAGTTACGTTTGAATCTTCAACGATAGTGAAGCCTTCTAAAGCACCAACAATTCCAGAAGTAGCCGCACCAATGTCTGTATTTTGAGCAATAGTAACATAATCGCCTTTAATATCAGATATTTGAGATGGATTAACGAAAGCTACATAGCGACCATCTTCAAACTTAGCAATTCCAGCGTTAGCCAGAGCAGTATATGCTTCACGCAAATCTAAGTTATCTAATGTGCCAGAAGTATCAGCAGCGATAGTGTTAGAACCAGCTTCTAATACAGCCAAGCCAAGTGAGTCAGTTGTTTCACCGAGATTTACACCAACCAATTCAGCAGATGCTAGATCAGCTTTACCAGCAGTAGCAATGTTAGCTAATGATGTTGAAGTGATTACAGAACCATATTCAGCCATAGTTAAAGTAACTTTGGTGTCGGTCATTGTAGTAGAAGTTGCTTCAGTACCATCAGTCAAAGGCGTAGTTGCCGCTGACATTCTTGAAAATACTGTGAAAGCAATTGAAGATGCTAAATCATCTTGACGAATAGTAGCATATGCGTCTACTTTATTGTATGAGTTACCGCTAACGATAACAGCTTGGTTCATCAAATCTACAACTGAATCTGATAAAAGCGATTTGGTATTTACAGCCATTTTATTTCTCCTAAGAAATTATATTTCGTTTTGGAGTGCGTATAGTTCAGCCATAGTTTTTGCCCCTTTAACCCTTTCACTAACATCTAATGATGCTTTGTTAGAAGTTGAATCGACACGCTTTGGTTGAGTATCGCCCCCTTTAAATAAATAAGGTTTATCACCCTTTAATTGTTCAATAAATGTTGACTGCTCAAAGTCCTCACCATTACTTGCTTGTAATAATAAGTGCTTAAAGTAATCAGCATCATTAATATTATTAGCACTAACAACCTTTTGAATTTCCATATCGGCTTTCATTTGATTGTTGTTGCTTTCCAAGCCTTCAATTGTATTATTAAGCGTTTTTATCAATTCAGCCGCCTTGTCCAAATCGGACTTATTAGCTTCATCTGATTCACGTTTCGCATTAATTAACTCTTGGGCTTGTTCAATACTATCAACGCCTAATTGATCTGTTAATTCGGATTTGGCACGTCTAGCACCCTTACTAAATCCTTTATCAATCAGATTATCAAGTTTTGATTGTGATATATTAACCACCTCGTTTTCAGTCTTAGGAGTTTCGACTTTTTCCGTTTTTTTAGCTTCGTCAGCCATAACATTTACCTCTTATATATAAAAAGTTGTTTTAATAATAACACTATTTTAACCCTTTGGCAATAAAAGTGCCAATGCGTTTGTGCATATAGTTTACTTGGTCATCATCCAGGGCAAAGAATTTACGCCCTAATACCTCGTGATTATAATAAGCCTTATCATTTTCCTTGCCTTTAAAGTAAATCATAGCACCACCACGATACTTCTTTACACGCATACCGTGAAGCATCTGATTATGAAAGGTTAAATTAACTTTTGAGCCTCTACCTTTGGTATTCCTATAATGCTTGTATTGTTTGTTGTATGGTTTGAATGAACGCTTATCAGCATCTCTGCCTTGTTGAGTTCTTTGTTGAATACCGAAATTGCCACCACCAATAAACAAAGTAGCAACCGATATTACTTCTTCATCAGTAGCAGATAATGTTTTTATTATCTTCCTAAAGTTAGGAGTCTTGGTTACACGAATACCCACCAGCTTGTGCCTCCTCTGGTTTCATCTTATAAAACCTATGACGGCAATTATAGGCACGTCTTGAATCTCGCTCTAATTCGTTCTTTTTAGCATCATCATAGCATTTGTTCTCTCGCAATAAATATGAGCAATATTCACGAGTAGCATCATCCTTAACGCCAACATATACCCAAACACCCTCGCCAACTCCCTTGCCCATTAAGTCAATCAATTCTTGCTGGAACTCACCAATAGCAGTCAAGGCATAAGTCTTGGAATATTTAGCTAAATCAGAGTCAATTAATGTCTGCTCTAATCCCTTAACCATATCATCAAGTGAAGCATCTGATATGGCGTATTTGTAAAGTTCACGCTTTACAGATAAACCAATATCATCGGCTAGTTTAGTGAACTGCTCACGTTTCATATTCTTGAGTATCTGAATCTTCTTAGCATCATCAGTAGTAAACACAGCATCAAACCCATTAGTTTCAAACGCTTGTTGTGTGCCTTTATACATCTTGTCAAACTGCTTATCAATCAAGCTATTAACCATCTTATAGTAACCAGCATCACGCAAGGTATTACGCCAAGCAAACTCATACTTTAGAATATCGTCAGTTGATAGACCAGCAAGTTGTGCTGTTGCTAATCGTTTAGCCCTTTTAAATACAGCTTCAGCTTCATCATCAAACTGCTTAATAAAGCCATCAATCTCTTTTTGGGATTGATTATATATTGAATCAAGCGTTGGCATTTGTAGTTATTATTTAGCGTTGTCCTTAATTACGTCTTTTTTGGCTGGTGTTGCCACTGTTTTTGATTTGTTTAAAGTTCCAATAGTTGAAACAAATTTATCGCCATCTCTAGTCTTACCAAGACCTATCCCCTCTCTAACTTCATTAGCAGTTACAAGACCACTATCAATGTGATATTTGAATATTTTATTATCTTCTTTTACTTTAATTTCTGGCTCTTTAGTCGGTTTAGATTCATTATTAATACCAAGTGCAGACATAGTGTCAGTTAATGAGCCACCAGTTTTAACTTTATTCAGCATATCATTACGAGCATTAATATTATCATCAACATCAATTCTGGCATCTTCTTCTGTTAAGTCTGGGTTATTACGCATCAATACTTTGTGCGGTGAAGTTAAACCTAAATCAATTGCTTGTTGATCTACTTGTAATTGCTCTGATTGTGATGCTGGATAATTAGGCTCTTTAAAATCAACAGTCATTTCACCAGCGATTGTTTGCCCATAATATTCAGATACCACTTTAAGCATACCAAATAACTCTTGCTCATACATCTTGAAGTCTGCCTGTTGCTCTAATGTGAATCTGTCTAACTTTAAATTCTCCATCTGCAAAGCAAAACCAGATGATGCTTGTGATGTCATTCTGAATTGATTAGGCGATACACCATAAGCAATAGCAAGATTAGAAGCTAACTCTTGAGCAACCTTATGCAGTTGTTCATAATTTGATTGCAAATCTAAAACACTAATCTCTGTGTTTTGACCTGTTAAAGTTAGGATAGATAATGGATCAAGAACTTGACCAAGCAGTTCACCTACGTTGTCACCCTTACCAACTAATTGTTTAAAAGATTGCGTTTTGATGATGTGATTCAAAAACGTCAGATGAACTGCCATATCAATTGTACCACCAGTTAAATCATCACCTGTGTATTTATCCCAAAAAGATTCATCACGCCAACCATTGTGCAAAAATACGAATGGCAGAACGCCAAACGGGTTTATCATTTCTTCATTATCTTCTATTGGCACTACCTTTTCACCACTGCTGGTTTTATCAATATAGTAATGTTCTTCATCATTCCAAAAAGCCCAGCGTTCAGTCTTTTCATCTTTGCCAGTCATCTCAACAAAATAAGCAACCCATTCAACCTCACCTTGAGAATAACCAACCTCTGTTTGATGTGGCAGTCTTAACATTATCTTAGGCTGTTCTTTGTTACTATCCCACGACACTTGGACTAACACATCATTAAATGCGTTTACATATCTGTTGGCTTGATCCATTGTCTTATCAATTCTCAAATCATTGTATAACTCTTGAGCACTTTCATCTTCAAACTCACGATTAATACCAAAGGAATAGACGTTAGATATAGCATTAACTACTTGCTTATAAATGTTGTTGTTGTCATTGATTTGTACATCTAGTTTCAGTTGAGCAAATGCTCGATAGATTTGTCCAAGTTTAGATATGACTTGATCACGATAGTTGTCGTTATACATCTCATATCTGAGTGAGAACTTCCTTAAACGGTTTGTGTCATTATTGATTGCTTTGTTGCGTATGTCATTTGTTGGGTGTTTGTTTAACTTCACGTTGTGTACCTCGCTGATAATTCTCTAGGTTTAATTAATCTGTGCTCATGTTCTATGTAGTAACCCACCGAATCAACCGAGTGAGTTAAGTCTTGGTTTGACTTATCGACTTCGCCCTTGTCGTTATATGACAACTGCTCCAAATCAGTGATTAATTCTTGATTGCGTGAGCATATCGCTATATTAACATCACCATTACCATTACGCAACAAAGAATTGAACGTATTGATTCTATCTTGTACTCTTGGGTTTGCTGTTTTAATTTTTAACTTATGCCAACCAGCATCTCTAATCAAATCATAGTTAGTTTGAGCAGTACCTTGTGAACGTGCTTTACCAGCAGCATCACCATATATCGTAGCACTAAACAATGAAGCACCAAGGTGGGCGAACTTCTCTTTTAAATAAGCCAATGAATCAACTAATGGTTTGTTTTTAATAATCGCGTTATCAATAACAGTAACCTTGCCATCTATCACTTGAATTAAATAAATAGCGTTATACGGGTTAATATTAAAGTCAAAACTAATTATGAGTGGTAGCGATAAATCAATATCTCTATTGCCGCAAACGTGTATATCACGATCAAACTGGTGATATACAGCAGAGCCATTAACATTAATAAACTCGCCAAGCAAGTATTGCTGAAGCAATTTTTCGTCATAAGTGTCCTTTAGTGTATTAATATAATCTGGTGGCAGATGTTTATTCTCATACGTTGAAGCCTTAATTAAACGATAGTTATCTGGTTTATTAGCAATAAGCAAATTATAAGCAAATCTGTAACCCTCTGGTGTTCCTACTAAATCAACTTGATTAGGCACTTTATCTGGTAACTTAGCACGGTTACGAGCCAATATCTGTTTGAACGCTTTATCCATCTTATGCCTTGGCATAATGTCGCACTCATCAATTAACGAGTAACCAACCTCATAACCAACAATCATTTCTGGTTCGGACATATTGCGAAAGATAATAGTTCCGAAGTCCTTGATCATTAACTCTTTATCTGATTTATTCAATTGATAATGTAGACCTAAGTCATTACACATCTCTGGGAATTTCTCAAAAGCAATATCTCTAATTAAAGGGTAATTAGGTAAGTAATAAGCAACCTTAACAGTTGGATATTGTAACTTCTTGATGATGGTCTTGAGCGTTCCAGCATATGATTTACCAGCACCAAATCCAGCGATTAAACCCGTTGTTGGATTAATGCTCTCAATGAACTTTTTTTGGTGTGGTAGTACCTTAACACCAGCAATGCCATCTTCTAAGTCAGTCAAGTATTAATTTAATCCCTTTAATTTCATTAACATTATGCTCAACCTCTTGCTTATCTGATTGACCAAGCCAATTAACACCAAGCCATTTAAGCATATATTGGTTTCCATTCATAGCAGTCTGGTATTGTTTTCTTCTTATAGACGCTTTGCCATTTTGTGATTTAAGGGTGTAATACTCCTCAAAAGTCATATCAAATTCACGCCTTATTGCTCTAACCAGCGTGTTATAACTAAAACCTAACACACCAGCTATTTCTTCGCCAGTACATCTAACGCCACACATATTATCGACCTTTTCCCAGTCAATTTCAATTAGCGGTCTACCAGTCTTTTGATTTTCTTCTTCTTTCATAATATGGAGCGGTAAGGTCGTATTTAGTCAGTAGCCATTAAGTTGGGTTTATTTAAATTTATATTTAGCCTTTTGCCCAACAGGATTTATATTAATAATTGATTTACCATCTTTTTTCATCTTACAAATAACTGACCGTAGATGATTAACACCAATGTCTTTACCCTGTTTAGCATT
>Ga0208668_1000245_pt1 | contig 14598 bp, 30 predicted proteins | sample 18_taG_FD_184093 | JGI IMG/M metagenome (GOLD analysis project Ga0208668, IMG submission 184093) | Marine viral communities from the Subarctic Pacific Ocean - 18_ETSP_OMZAT15316 metaG (SPAdes) (version 2) | ecosystem: Environmental > Aquatic > Marine > Oceanic | place: Pacific Ocean | collected...
CGCGTCTTGCAGGTCCGCGTCTTGCAGGTTCGCGTTTTTCTTAACTGCTGCTTCGATGCATAATTTGAGTGATCCGAACTCGCCCTCAAAGAGAATTATGTTGTTCCAGTGATTTTTGATCTCGAACTTCATGGTCGGTCCACCTCGCCATCTGTTATTTGTTGAAGCATGCCGAATAAGCGGGTCGCTGCCGCGATCTGATAATCGATAGGGGGGGGGACACGGGCATCGGCTACAGCACGCCGGTAGCTGCTCCACAGCTTGTCGAAATATTTCTGCCAATCTTCTTCCGTCGCGTCCACAGTCACACCAGCCTCGACGCGGGCGCGGATGATCCGCAAATCCTTAATGAATCTGCGGACTGAAAAACGAGCGTTAGCGACGGCACACTTGCCATGGGGTTTGTTGAGAGAACGCAAGTTATCTTCCATTTTTTCCTCCTTCATATCCGTTAAAGCCTTGCCATGGGGGTCAGGTGGGTCCATCTCTTGTCTCTCTTGTTCTCTAGGCGGCTTTAACCCCCGCCGCCAGGAGTTCGATGTGACGGCGGGAGCCAGGAGGAGTGGTGTGAGTGCGTATTCGTATTCAAACAAAAAGATGGGATGCTGTCAAGACATTTAGTCCGGTCATCAAATTAATGACTGGACAATAAGTCAGTGTTAGGCTACTAAGCAGGTATGTCACGGAAACTGTCTCGGGCCGATCTTGAGAGGGCCGCCAAGGAATTGGGCGCGACACAAGTCGCTGTCCACAAATGGAGGCAACGGCATCTTCCGTATAAATGGCGCTTACTCCTGGCGGCTCACTTCAAGGCACGTATAACAACAATCGAGAAGGCATGGCAGGGAGATTGAAATGAGAGATCTAACTGATTTCGTTATCGAGAGTAACCTGATCGAGGGTATCGACAGGCCAGCTCTACCTACGGAAATTGAGGCGTATAAGGAATTCCTTGGGCTTGCCAAGATAACTGTTGCGGACCTTGAAGCGTTTGTCGATGTTATCCAGCCAGGAGCCAAGCTGCGGCGGGAAGTTGGAATGGATGTGGGCGTTGGTGATTATATTCCACATACCCCTTTGAATTTGCGACAACTCACTCAACCACGAGGGGGCGCAATGATTGAGTCGGAATTGTTGATTATTTTAGGCAGAATCGACGGCTCAAGCCTAACCCCTTACGAAGCTCATATTCGTTATGAGCGGTTGCATCCTTTTCTCGATGGGAATGGTCGATCAGGTCGCGTTCTTTGGCTGTGGATGATGGGCGGCAAGTCCCCGTTGGGATTTTTGCACTCATTCTACTATCAGACGCTTTCAGCGGCGCGATAAGTGAGGAAGCGACATGACACGATCTAATCAAGCGCCGTCTTGTCCCTGGCAAGCAGGTCGCCGCAACCGCCACGAGACCATAACAGAAAAGGTGGCTCACGAAGATACCGGGCTGAGGGGCTCGCTCTTCGTCCATGTGGACTATGTAGGCCAGCGCCCCGTCGCGGTCCGGTTCAATCACAAATGGAAGGATGACGGTACTCTTGATAGTGCGCTCACAGCTTTGGGTGCTGTCACTACATCCATAATCAAGGCGCTAAATGGAGAGGAAAAATGAATGCACTTTTTATCGCTCTTTGCCGGAATCGGCGGGTTCGATTTGGGCCTCGAACGCGCTGGGATGGAATGCGTTGGTCAAGTGGAAATAGACCCGTTTTGCCAGAAGGTACTGGCGAAGCATTGGCCGGGCGTGAAGCGGATGGATGAATTTGCAGCCCACGGCGCCGCTACCCCCGGAGAACGGTTGCGGCTGCTGGCGTTGGCGGAGCCGGCGAACGAGTGATGACGGCGCGCATTCTCGTTGGCGATGTTTTCGACAAGCTCCGCGAACTGCCCGACGAGTCGGTGCATTGCGTGGTGACGAGTCCGCCTTACTGGGGCTTGAGGGATTATTCCGTCGCGGGGCAGATCGGCCTGGAGCCGACCGTGGGCGAGCATATCGAGGTCATGGTTCGGGTGTTCCGCGAAGTCCGCCGGGTGCTCCGCAAGGACGGGACGGTCTGGCTCAATTATGGCGATTGCTATCACAACATTCGGACTCACATGCAGGGCGGCGCGAACAGAGCAACCAGACATCAAGGACTCAAGGAGAAAGACTTGTGCATGATGCCGGCGCGGCTGGCCATCGCCTTGCAGGAAGACGGCTGGTGGATTCGCTCGGAAATCATCTGGGCGAAGCCGAATCCGATGCCCGAGAGTGTCACGGATAGGCCCACGTCAAGCCACGAGAAGGTGTTTCTGCTGACCAAGTCGGCGCGGTATTTCTACGACAGCGAGGCGGTGAGGGTGCCGGCCGCCCGTCCAGATTGGCGTGATGAAAGCGATAGCGTAACTACCAACCCATGCCGTAATGATGGAGGGAATACAAAGCGTAATCCGAAAAGAGACAAGCAGACACGGCGCGGCTCGACGCCCCGCCATGACGGCGCCAACCTCCGCAATGTCTGGCACATCGCCACGCGCTCCTATCCGGGTGCCCATTTCGCCACCTTCCCCCCGGCCCTAGTCGAGCCGTGCATCAAGGCAGGGACATCGGAGAAGGGCGTCTGCCCGGAATGCGGAGTGCCGTGGGTGCGGGAGACGGAAACCGGAGAATTATCTGGGGAGGCAAAAATTCATACCCATGGTCGGCCGGCTGCCGACGAAAGGGGCGTCAGTGGATCAAGCGCTCTGAGAACCAACGGGCGGACGTGGCGTGAAATAAAAACCCTCGGCTGGTCGCTGTCCTGCGAGTGCGGCGGCGTTCCGGTCCCGGCCGTCGTTCTCGATCTCTTCGCCGGCTCCGGCACCGTCGGCCTCGTCGCCGACCGCCTGGACCGGGATTCAATCCTGATCGAACTCAACCCCGACTACGCCGAGATGGCGCGCCAGAGGCTCGACGCTGACGGCGGCATGTTCTCCAAAACGGAGATTGCCTAGATGGACGATGCAGTACAGCGGAGGAAAGGCAAGGTCAACAGCCGGGGAGAACCCAAATTATCAGCGCAGGTAAAATTGTGGCCAACGCCAACAGCACGAGATTGGCGTTCGGGGAAGGCATCACCAGCGACCCACGCTCGAAATGCGAGACCGTTAGTGGACCGCCTTAAGTGCCTCGGCAACGCCGTCGTCCCGCAAGTTGTCGAAATGATAGGCCACGCTATCATGGATATGGAAAGAGAGGAATGAACATGAAAAAACATTGTCCGACATGCACAATGGGGTTTGATGTCGGTCCCCCTGTGTCGAAGCATCAAACGCGCTGCCCACAATGTCAGTTGGTTTTCCATGCAATATCCACCGTCCCAAACCCTGTCAAGGTGTGGGTTGACGAGAAACAGGCCGGTCAACTTGAAGAAGGCGAGTGGATTCCTGTCCTTGAGCAGAAAGACGCCCAATGAACCCGCTTTATCTGCCACTGCCACCAACAACGAATCATTTGTATTGCAACGCCCACAGCGGGGGACGATACAAGACGAAGGCCTACAAGGCGTGGATTAAAGAGGCAGGATGGCAAATCCAAATACAAAGGCCTCGGAAGCTTAGCGGCTGGGTGGTGTTGGACCTCACTGTTGAGCGCAGGAGCAAAAGGAAACAAGACATAGCCAACAGGATTAAGGCCACGGAAGACTTGCTCGTGAGGGAGGGCATTATCTCCGACGATTCTCTGGTCCAGGAGGTGCGGGCGCGCTGGGGAGCGAAAAAAGGCTGTGAGGTGAGGATTTGGCCAGCAGAGGAGGTAGCCTAGATGTATAAACTTGAGAGGGGTCGCGAGTTACCTCCATCTGCTCATTATCTCCATTATGGAAAATGGAAAATCCTGGCGGCGGATATGTTGCCAGGCGATTCCGTAAGTGTTGAAACTGAGGAAGAGGCGAGAAGTTTGGGCAAAGCTATTAGAGCAATTGGATGGGGCGCTGCGCGTCGTGCGATGCTGAAAAAAGGAGAGAAGATTTACCGCGTCTGGAGAACATCTTGATGGACAACATTGATTTTTCGTTGGATATCCGGCGTTGGCAGAAGGAAGACCCGTATGGCTTCGCTGTGGCAATGTCCAGAGCGGACGACTGGGTCTTGTTGCGGGAAAGTCCAATGCAGTTAATACTACCAGCAGCAAACGATAACGAATAATGGTTGATGATAACGTCTTCTCTGAAGCGCATGGCTTCGGCAGGACGCTGCCTCACAATGTTGCAGCGGAGATGGCTGTCCTTGGTGCTATCGTTGTAGACAACGCCGTCCTTGAAAGGCTCGTGCTTGAGCCTGAGCATTTCGCGCTAGAGGACAATGAACGTGTATATCGAGCCTTGGTCGAGATGATCGGGAGTGGTCGCCTGGCTGATTTGGTGACACTCAAAAACTCGTTTGAAAACGATACCACGTTTTCTGATATCGGCGGTGCCGACTACCTTAAAAAGCTTGTTGCTTCTGCGGTTTCGCCTGCCACGGCTTACGAATACGCATTAACGATTTGCGACCTTGCCTTGCGCCGCAACTTGATTGCCTGCGGCGAGGAAATGATAGACGATGCTTATGCTGACGGCGGGGATGCTCGGCTGATAGTATTGGGGGCCGAAAGTCAGCTTTCTGAGTTGAATGCTGATTCCCCCGCCGTCAGCACCACACCTCTTGCCGTGACGATGCCAGCCTCCCTGGAGGCCATAGAAGCGGCATCTCGTGGCGAGGGAGCCATTGGGCTTAAAACAGGCTTGGCGGACCTTGACGCGCTTACAGGTGGCTTGAGAGCGCCTGACCTGTGGATAGTCGCGGCGCGACCTGGCATGGGAAAAACTGCGCTGGCTATGGCGACGGCGCGCAACGTGGCGCATGGCGGTGACGATGTCGCCTTCTTTTCCCTTGAAATGTCTGCCGACCAGTTAAACAAGCGGCTTTTAAGCATGACAACCGGAATCGAGATGGAGCGCCTTCTCAGAGGTGATATCGGGACAGCCGAATGGCAGGGGCTACACACTGCAGGCAAACAACTCGCTGCATTGCCCCTTCATATTGACGATACCGCTGCATTGACTGCTTCCGCCATTCGCTCGCGGGCTTTGAAAATCCAACGTGAGCATGGGCTTGGTCTAATTGTGGTTGATTATCTGCAATTGATGGAACCACCGAAACGGTATCAAGGCCAGCGAGTTAACGAGATAGCTGAGATTAGCGGCGCCATGAAAGCGATGGCCAAGGACTTGAACGTCCCGGTGATGTTGCTCTCGCAACTTTCCCGTGCTGTCGAGGCCAGGGACGACCACCGGCCACGATTGGCAGATTTGAGGGACAGCGGTTCAATTGAACAGGACGCTGACATTGTCATCTTCGTCTTCCGCCAGGAATATTATTTGCAGCAATCCGAGCCGGCGCTAGGAAGCAAGAAACATGAGACGTGGTTAGCGGATATCAGCGCGGCGGCCGGCAAAGCTACACTTATTATTGCCAAGCATCGGCAGGGAGCGACAGGCAAGATTGATTTACACTGGAATGCCAAGCGCGTGTTGTTTGGGAATTTAGCGAGGTAAAGCATGAGCCAATTTACAGCCCGACCGGACCTAGTGCTGGAAGCTTTGGCGAAGCTCGTCCACATGAAGGGCGGCTATGTCAAGCTCACAAGAAGCGACCCGCCGATTGGCCCATTCAATCTGGCATCTTGCATTGACTGGAAAAATGGAACTGTTGAATTAAGGCTTTTGCCAGCTGGGGTTGATGTAAATTCAGAAAAAGCGGGGACTGCATAATGAACTGGCAACCAATTGATACAGCACCCCACGACGGGACAATAATTCTGATCGCCGACCGTAAACACATAACTGCTGCATCGTGGATCGGTGGAGGATGGACCGAGGGTGAGAAGTGGGAACCAGCGTGCCAGCTTTACAGTAGGTATGTTTCGTTAACGTCCTTTGATCCTACCTATTGGATGTTGTTGCCAGACTTGCCGGGGGGTGCGTATGATAACAGCGAATATACTTGTTAAATATGATGCGGCCTGCAAGGCGATAGCCATAGCCAAGTCTGCCGATGAAGCCAAGGATATACACGACAGGGCAGATGCAATGCGAATATATGCCCGGCAGTCCAAAAACCGCCAGGGCGAGATTGACATGGCTGAAATTCGCATGCGGGCGGAGCGGCGGCTGGGCGAGCTTATCACGGCGCAAAAGGAAACAGTGGGCTTGGCTCCGGCTGGGCGTCCCAGAAAAATTGGTTCCGACGAGGAACCAATTTCCAGACCACCAACCCTTGCCGAAGCCGGTATCGACAAGAAACTATCCAGCCGAGCACAGAAGCTCGCCGCCGTGCCGGAAGGCAAATTCGAGGGCATGTTGGGCGAGTGGCGGGACCGCGTTTCGGCGGAGACGGAGCGTGTCACAACCAATCTCTTGCGAGAGGGCGATAATGTTATCGCCACCAAATGGACCGGCGACCCTGAATCGTATACTCCGGCGAAATACATTGATGCGGCTCGTAACGTTATGGGCCGTATCGATCTTGACCCGGCATCAAATGCCATCGCTCAGAAGACCGTAGGAGCCAGCGAATGGTTTGACGAAGGAGAGGATGGTCTTCTTCAAGAATGGAAAGGCAGGGTCTTCCTCAACCCGCCATATGCCCATCCAACCATTGCTCATTTTATCGACAAGCTTTGCAATGAAATTGAAGCTGGTGACGTGACGGCGGCGATATTACTGACCAACAACAACACCGACACCAAATGGTGGCATCGTGCCGCGACTATGGCGACCGCTGTATGTTTCACTGCCGGCCGCATTAATTTTTACAAGGCTGATGGCCAATTATCACAGCCAACCAATGGGCAGACCTTTTTTTATTTTGGTGATGATATCCAGACATTCGCTGATCTATTCGGAGCCTTTGGGCTTGTGATGGAATGCGATGCTACATAGCAAAGATAAATTCCTCGAAGATGAGCCAGCGAAATTCGATGGGCAGTTTTTCTGGGACTATCTGAATGTCGGATTCCAGCGGGGCACTGGGCGAAATATTCGATTTATGGACATTGATGCGCATGTGGAAATTGGAGGGCAGCATATGGTGATTGAAACCAAGCGCGAGGGCGTATTAATCCCCAAGGGACAAAAGAAGGCTCTCCTACAGTTGTGGGCGAAGGGGTATCACATGGTAGTTTTTTTGTGGGGTAAAAAAGATCCTATTGAATGTGAGATTCATTGGCCGAGTGGGACCAAGACAAAGATATACAGGGGGCAGCTTACCAAAAAAAAATTAGTCGGAATTTGTGAGAGGTGGGCGCGGTGGGCTGACAAAAATCCAGCACCGTTTAAATATGAGGACAGCTAGCGTAGGCAAGAAAAAGCGAAAGAGCCGGCAAAGAAAACAGAAACGCCTCCTGAAAGCACGGAAGAAATTTTTTAAGGCTGTCTTCAAGAAAGGCTCTGTCGCTGGCGGTATTATTAAGGCATATAGGTAATAAGCGTACATGTTTTGTGCTTGACCATATAACCGAAAAGAAATATACATGATGTTAGAGATTAACCTCTCTATGAGGACGGATCATCGCCCCCGACACGGCGTTTTTTTCATGCCTTTTTACCGGCGGGAGGCGGCAAGCGGTAACGCCCCGTGCCAGTCCTCATTGGTGGTTAACCTCCCGCCACACTTTTCTTGTGGCGCGGTCCAACTGATTTGAGGGACAACCCGCATGGAATGGTATCCCTGGTATCCGACACTCTACCGTGCCGACACCCTACATTTGACATTAGCGGAAGATGGGGCCTACAGGCGCATGATTGACCATTATATGGAAACACGAGCGCCGTTGCCCAATAATCATGCAGCTTTGGCAAGGATAATTGGTATATCTGTCAATGACTTCCAAGCAATTGCCGAGCAATTGCTCTGCTTTTGGTCTGCTGACGCTGACGGGTTGCATCACAAAAGGTGCGATATTGAGCTTGAAAGGCAGGATAGACGATCAAAAAAGATGTCTGACGTTGCGAAAGCCGCTGCTCAGAAACGCAAGCAAAAACAATCACATCCAGGCAATAGCTCAGCAAAAGCTGGCATACAAGACAAGACAAGACAAGACAATACAGAGAATAAAAACAACGAATTTTTCGATGAATTTTGGAAAGCATATCCCAACAGAGGTCAATTCCCGAATCCTCGGCAACCAGCAAAATTGAAATTTTTCCTTGCTCTCAAAAAAGGGGTGGACCCAAAAACTTTGATTGAAGCAGCAAAAGCTTATTCCCTCTTTGTAGACCAAGAAAAGGTAACCGAAAAATTCGTCGCTCAAGCAAGAACTTGGTTAAACCAAGAACGTTGGTTGGATGATCCGACATCGAATGCCGGTGACTTCAAGACCGTACTTGAGAAGGAGGCGGATCAATGGCGAGCACGGGTGAAGGGGTTTGTTGAGAGCGGCCACTGGTTTGAGGATGTGTATGGATCTCCTCAGCCGGGCGCTGAAGGTAGTCGTGTGCCAGCGGAAATATTGAGGGAGTTTGGGTTATGACTGCAAGGGCAGAAACTGTCCGCGCCGAGCATGAGGATCGCGGGGCAACGCCTGAGACGGCATCAAAACTGCGGTATGATGTGGTTTTGCGGCTTTATGAGCGGCGGCGGATTACTCCCGAGCAGTATGCGGCTGCCGAGGAAATCCAGATTGTTTGGGCGGCGTTGTGTCGTGGCCTGTATCCCAGCGGGAGGGGGTTTGACGGGCGCGTTGACGAGAGCGGCGGGACGTTTCTTGATCCCCTAGACCGGATAACAGTGGCAGAGGAGAGGATGTTGAGATTACGCTATCGGCCATGGATGGATGACGTTGGGAGAATTCGTGTAGGTGGAGTAACGTTGTTGGATATCGTGCTAATGCTTTGCGTTGATAATTATTCTCTCCGCGTAATCGAGACAATGCTCGGGCTTCGACATGGTTGTGTTTTAGGGTATGTCAGGAATGCACTCGGGCTCTATGCGATGATAGCGCGAAAAAGCATTTGACACGGGGACGCGATTTGACATATAATTTTCATGCTTATGAATTGCGCCCGGCCTTTAAGGCTTGCGGCGCATTTTTTGTGATCGGGATTTAATGGGGCTTAATGGAGATTTGGCGGCCGGCGGTCTGGCTGGCCTATGTCTTGCGGTGATTTACCGTGCTTTTGTTGATGCCACGGCGGGCGCTGGTGATATACATAATCCTCGCAATAAGAAACTGGTTCAGCTACGGGCGCGGGAATGGCTATGTGGTGAGGATGCTGGATTGCGTGAGATTTGTCAGCTAGCTGATTTAGATCAAGGGTTTTTGCGACGTAGAGTTTTGGAAGTCGAGCGCCTAGGGTGGCCGAAGTCGGCATTTTCAATTCGCCGACGACGGGCAACGAAATTGCTTTCTAGCCAAAGAGATACGCTAGAATAAACGGCGACAAACAGGCAAGAATAATAAAGATGGAATCAAGGATAATTTGCATTTTCATGATGTATTCACTCTTCCCTTGAGAAGGGCTTTCGCCTCTTTGATGGTTACGAGGTGCCCGCTAGGGGCCGGTTTCCCGAAATTGGCAGTAAGAGCCTTGCGCGTTGTGTTGTTGAGACCTGTCAGGGCTACTAGCGCACCGCCGCTTTCTGGCGCTAAAATAGCATCAATCTTTGTGATGTCGATTTCGGTCATGATGATTTCTTTCGTTAGGTGAGACAATCAGCGTTTTAAGTGTGACAACCAAAAAGCTTTTACGTGGCAGGCCGAAATGGGCTAGGTTTTAAGCCATTCGGGCCGGGCGAAAGGCGGAAGGGAATCGGGGTTAGTTGGTCCGATGGGCATCGCTATTGAGAAAACATTGTCGTGGCGATAGTTTACCCAGTGGGTTTCGGTTGCCGAGGTGCCGGTAATACGCAGGCCAAGTTTACCGAGCGATTTGGCTGTTGCGGCTAGGGTGGTTATGACCGGAGCCGCGAAAGTGGCTTTGCAATCTTGGCTTAACTTAGTTGGTAATATTCTCTGCCAGTCAGGGAAAGTACCTTCGATTTTTTGGCAGGGTTCAAGGTAAAAAGGTTCCGTCTTGGCGAGGCGGTAAACTTTTAATATGTCGTTTTCGATGATAACCGTTTCGGCTGTTTTCATGGCGGTTATGGCTTTTTTTGAAATAGGGAAGATTCCGCTTGGATTGTCGGCGTCGGGATCATGGCCGACGGTCATTAGGTGGCCGTTTGTGGCAACGGCGAGAGTGCCGGTAAAGTGGACGCCACAAATGAAATAGCGGCCGGCGTCGGTTGATTGTGCCAAGGCTACGGCGGCGAGGGTCTTTGCATTAAATTTAATCATGGTTTCCTTCATGGTTTCAGCCGCTTTGGGCGGCAAAGAGTTTTTTGGCGAGATCGTTTGCCTTAATGTTGGCGTGGTCGGTAAATTCCCAGGTGGTGGTGTGGTAGGTGTTGCCGTAAGATTTTTGAAACCAGCGGCGGCCGGAGATGTGGGTGACTTTGCTGGGCATGACTAGTTTCCTTTCATATCAAGAATGATGTAATAAATAGTTTGAATTAAGCCACTTATGGCGCAAACGAAACCGAGGAAGAGTGGCAGCATGATAATTGCCGCCCAGAGCGAATAAAGGGTTAATTCCATGTTGTTGGCCTTTCCTGGTTGGTTGATCCACTTCAAAGAGCCCCGTTGCAGCGGGGCGGGTTGAAAGGGATTAGTAGCCAAAAGATCAAGTAAGGTTGCCGGAAGATATAGGGATCGTATGCCTTAATGTTGGCGTGGTTAGCGTTCTGGCTTTTTTAATTTGTTTGATAAATGAAGAAGGTTTTGCCGTTTGCTTTAGCTTCATGCTCTTCTCCGTCATAGGTTGACAGAAAATGTCCACGCCCGTCGGCGGAAATGGCATCATCGATGAAGTGTTTCATATCGTCGATTATGGCTTCCACGAAGACGTTAAAATTTTCGCATTGAACGCTTTGCATTTTTTGGTATGAGTCTTCGTCGATTGCGGCGGCAGCCTTTGAATGACCGGCGACGAAGTCATAATTGAAAGCCCATAGGCATTCGCGGATATCGTCGGCGGCGCGTTGATCGGCTTGCTTGTCGGTTAGGACCAGATATTCGTGGCCGTTTGCGTCAAATAATTCGTCATCGTTCCAGGCTGAGGCTTCGATGTCGCTGTGGGCGGTTTCGGGGTAATCGTTTTCTCTAAGCCAATTTCTGAGAGCGGCTCTTTGATGGTTCATGATTTTCTCCATTTTCTCCGGGTTTGGTTATGAAGTTAAAATCCACTTCAAAAGACGCCGGCCAGGGACCGGCGTGGGTTGAAAGGGATTAGATCTGGCCGTACCTGCTATTCGCTATTTGCGCTTCGTGGCCGCGTTCGTGGATCTTGACATAGCAAACCCAATTGCCCGCAAAGTCGTTTGGTTTGCCGTCTTTGGATTCAACCTGCTGATAATTTAGGCCGAGTCTAGTGGTTCCGTTTTCGCCATCGAGCAATGGTTTGATCCTGGACAGGATGGCATCAACGAAGGTTCTGGTTCCTTCTATGCGTAGGCCGTCGGCACCGAAAGTAGTTCCACGATGTTTATACGGGATGGCGTCGGGATTAAGGTCTTGCTGGTCTGGCAATTCGCGCCAATGCGATAAAGTTTGGGATTTTGAGAGTCTGGACATAGTTTTCTCCTCTGTCTGAGGGTTGAAAAGCATTTAGATTAAGGAAAAAATGCCGCCGATGGCGAAGCCTATGGTTGCCCCGTAGCAGGTTTGGATTTCTACAGGATCCGCAACGTCTAGGCTGTCGGATATGGCTAACGCAATCGCCTCTTTTAGAGTTTTATCTTTTGCGATAAGGCTACCGAAAGTAGAGTCGAGATTGATAACTTGATACGTTAACATGGTATTTTTCCTTTTTGCTGTTGGTTTGATTTTAAATCCACTTCAAAAGGCCCCGGTGAGTGCAAGACCGGGGCAAGCTGAAAGGGATCTAAGGGAGGCGGTAATATCCGTTGTCCAGACCGGCGGTAATGTTCGCGCCGACGGTGTCGACCATGGCGTAAACGGCACGATGATAGAGTGTCGTTCCCCAGCGATAATCCTTGGAAAAACGGAAGTGGGATTTTCGGAGGACTAGGCCGATGAATTTTCCGATAAGGTTTCGCATTTGGGTTTTCTCCTCTGTTGGTTGTTTGCAATACCTTGGAAGTGCCAAGCCTAGGCTTGACACTGGCCGATTACTGAATCCATTTGTTGAGAAGGTTGGAGGCTTCGTCCGCGGTTTTAAACGAGCGACCATGCTGGGCGCCGTCCAAGTTAAAAAAGACCGCGTAGTACGCTGTAAGGCGCAAGGCTCCCGCGATGATCTGAGGCGAGATATCGTACGGGTTCGTATCCGGCCGTGTGGTGCGATAGCGTATATTCTCTGCCGTTGTTACCTTTGACGGTTTTGAGAACGGTTACAACGGAGCGGTTGGAGTTGTTGACTTCACGATATTCTACAGGGGTTTTCATAGTTTTCTCCGCGGTTGGATTGACACATCCAAAGGATTGCAGGCTTTAGGGTGGCGGCCTATTGGCTATCCAGAGCCCCTCGATAACCATGACTGTATATAACTGATATACGTAAGTCAAGGGGTAAAACGATAGCCTTGACATATTTATTTGGGTGGTGGTATAAAGCCATCATGACAACTGCACCAACATATCCAGTTAAGAAATTAATCCGCATGTCAACTGAAATGGCATATGAGATTGCCGACATGCGATTTGCCGGCCGCTACAAGAGTGAGACGGAGGCGGTCAGGGAAATTATCCGAGCGGGGCTCAAGGCTTTGAGGGTAGGCGATAGATGACCATCATTCGGAAATACGAAGACCATCAAGAGAATGATGATAGGTTAAAGTCTGTCGCCGAGGTCGAAAGGCATGCCCGGTTAACGGCAATAGCAGGTTTGGCTGGCGTGGCGATAATTGTCACAGTGGCGGCAGCTAATATCCTTGCGGTAATGATTTATCTCGCATGGTGACTCAGATGGACGCGGAGACGCTGTGGTCTTGGGTACTTATTGCGATCCTGGCGATCCTAGTGGCTGATGTTTGGATTCGCAAAGGATGGAAAGACCCTGACGATGACGATATCTATTAAGACGCTAGGCGAGTCAGATCACAAACCAGGTTGCCTCGTTAACCTTGCTGGCAAACCTGCCGTGTTAAATGCCAGATCACATCGACCATTGCCAGGCACGATTAAATACGATCCCTCAATATGCGATTGCGGCTGGCTTCGCGATGAATGGAGGCGGTGGTTAAATGGATAGCAGCATGATAAACTCGGTAGAGTTGCCGCCGGACAATGATAGTGTTGCCGGCCATTTCGCGCGAAATGGCGATAGGCGGGTCTTTCGAAAATCTTCAGGTTTCGTGGCGTTCAATATATCAAGCCAAGTGATTCAACATCGCGCTGGAAGTCGGCCATGAGTGCCGGCAGTCTGGCGGTTAGTTGCGCCTTGTCGGTGAGTTGTTCCAGGGTGGCGTTTGGCCATATGGCGGAGCGCCGGGCGGCGGCCAGGTCAGGTTCCTTGGTTAAAGAGTTGTAATATGGTTCAAATTTGCAGTTGCCGGGGTATTTGGCTTCCATTTCTTGGCGTTCTGTCTTGTTGACGATTCGGATTAATTGAGTTTCAAGATAGAAATACCATTTACCCTGATATTTATCTATGGCGGTTGCGTGGTAGACCGTATTGGCGATGTAGTGCATAGGCCCGTCGGCGCTTGTTAGGTGCCATTTGATGAATGGCGCTAGTTTGGGGAAATGTTTGGCAATATCGTCGTGGATACAACCGCAGGAATCCCACACCCATTGGCCATTTTTGGCTTTGCGGTAAGTTTCGCCGGTTATGGAAAAGGAATTATGACCGTTGCCGCATTGATCATCATGGCGGACGGTCGCCGTGATCCGGTAATGGGTTCCGTTCTCTGTGAAGGTTTTAGGATCGAAAGTGATTTTCTGGTTTTTGGTTAAGGTTGACATATTGGTGCCTTTCCATGTTTGAAGGTTAAAAATCCACTTCAAAAGGCCCCGGCCAGGAAACCGGGGCAGGTTGAAAGGGAATTAGTCTTCGTTTTCGTCGTCGTCGTCCTCGGCGGTAGCGGCGGCCCTTTGTTTTGCCTTGAGAGCATCCATCTCCCGCGCGTGGTTCTTTTTCTGGCGCGCCGACATCTTCTGCCAGGTCGCGCCGCGACTATCCACTTCGTCTTCGTCGACGGACCACAAGCCCCAGTCTCCTCCCCACGACGTTGTTCCGAAAAAGAAACCTTTCGGAGCGACATTGCCGTTCAGGTATTGCTCGGCTTCGTCCCATGCTTCGCAGTACCATTCCTGGTCGGCGCTTAGGGTTTCGCCTTTCCATCCACAATTGGCGGCGATGTTTTGGACTTCTTCGCCGATATACTGGCCGCGGGCGCCGTCAAGCCAACACCCGGCATCGTTTGCTGTGAGGTTGTCTGCTTTCATGGGATTATCCTTATGTTAGGCGTCTTTGACTTTTGCAATCTCGTGGGGTCGGACTATAAAGTTAGGCCAGCCTCCGATGGCTAGGTGGGCAGGGATTT
>Ga0208668_1000246_pt1 | contig 14540 bp, 15 predicted proteins | sample 18_taG_FD_184093 | JGI IMG/M metagenome (GOLD analysis project Ga0208668, IMG submission 184093) | Marine viral communities from the Subarctic Pacific Ocean - 18_ETSP_OMZAT15316 metaG (SPAdes) (version 2) | ecosystem: Environmental > Aquatic > Marine > Oceanic | place: Pacific Ocean | collected...
TAAGAGGGTAAAACATGAGTAAACAAGTCCTAACGATGGTCGAATTTGCAAACAAGTATATAGTCGAGCACCCCGAAGGGCGCGTGTTTGCGTCGGACATCTGCGATCTTTTCTGCTCTAAAAATGGGCTAGGCTCCGACTCTGTACGCGCGGTACAACTGGAAATTTCTAACTATTTAGAAACGAAAGGCCACAAGAAGAAAGTAATTTCTATCAATGGTGCCAAGCGTCAGGGCTTCGCGGGTATACGCCTTCTCGGTCTCGACCGACACAGCGCGACCATGCACCCCCAAACCGAAGCGCTGGACACCTTCATGCGAGAACAATTGGAGTACGGCCCGAGTTTTAGCGTACCGGTGGCTGCTCTAATGGCTAAATATCGCCGGTTCAACCCGTCAAGGGAAGGGTATCTAACTATAGACTCCGAGATAAAAAAGAAGCTTAGACTACGCGGAGTTACTAAGGGTAAAGCCAAGCATTCCGGCTCTGTTTTTGACTGCTTTATGGGGGTACGTATTGCATGATCAGAGTGACCATTATCGAAACACCTGAAGGCGTTCTATACACGACAGAACCCTTTGAACTGTACAAGTCTACTGTACGCGTCGTTAACTTCGACACAACGCAAAAGGTACTAGACGAATTAAAAAACCGTCACATAGTGTGTGAAAAGGTGCAAGCAAGAACGGAAGACAACAGGCCTTTAGTGGCTCCGTGTCCTCCTGGTCAGGTACTCACGCACGAAACTTACGACAATTTAAAGCGACTACTAATGGGTCACACGGGAGGATTAGAGGCGAGATTTATACGCGAAGAGTTGATACCTGAAGCGGGTGCCAAAATACCTTTACAATTCGTACACGATGCGTATTGCCTGTTTTCTCAGAGAAACGGCACCCAACCAATGCCCATTAAGAAGTTCGGGAAGACGCTGCGGGACCGTTTTAACATAGTAACGAAGCAGACGACATATAAGCGCAAAAATGTTACTTGCCTACTCAATTATAAAATTTAATACATAAAAACAGGAATATATTATAAACGTCGTACCGTAATTTCGCCGAGTTAATATAAAAGCGTTACGGTACGACGTTTATCTATTTTAAAGGTAACACGAGTAACACGGGGGTAACACTACGTTTTTAACCGTTAAGTCCTTGAAATTCGTTAATAATACTATAAGAGTAACACGGTAACACTACTATATAAGAAATATAAGAATATATAAGAAATATAATAAATAATTAAGAATATAGGAAATATAATAAATACTGTAATGTATAGTAAAGGGATGTGTTACCCGTAACCGCATGGGTCGAGCCCTTATGCGTAAAGGGTTGAGCGTGAAAAAAGATGTGTTACCCTTATGTGTTACCGCTCTCTATTACGCTACAGCGTTCCGTAATGCCTCTATTACGATACAGCGTTCCGTAATGCTTCGCTCGTTGCGCCTCGTGGCGATACCGGTTGCACGTTACGTGTGCGGTGCGGTAACATCGAGAGCAACACAAAACAATTCGAGAATTTTAGAAATGAGCAGACCGTTCAGCGACGCGGAATACAAGCTCGTTAAGTACCTCTTCGATCAAGGTCGTTCAGCTTGGACGAACGCAACATGTCTCGACATGGCTATGCCGGAGAAGCGAAACCTCTCGCCGCAAACTAAAACGGAGTTCGTGTCGAAGTTCCGCAAGCGTCCCGAAGTCGTAGAGGCGTACGACGAGCTGGTGGCCGAGTCGAAAGCATCAAACGCGCAAGCCGCCGCTACGATGGTGGAGACGATACGAGACAAAGCGACCGACCCGGCGGACCGATTCAAAACGTTTCCGTGGGAGTACGTCGAGCGCCAAAACGCTAAGACCGGGGAGATCTTGGGGTACGACTTCCGCCCGACCGTAGACGACCCGACACAAATCCCCGACGACCTGAAGCCGTACGTTGATTCGGTAAAGTTCGAAATGTCGATCGGCAAGTTTGTGATCATCCCTCGCGAAATCGTGTCGGAGAAGACCCGAGCGAAGTACGCCGACATGCTGGCGAAAATGACGGGCTCCTACAGCCCTGAACGCCTCGAAGTGTCCGGTCCCGATGGTAAGCCCGTCGAGACGATTAACACCGAAATGAGCGCCGTAGACGCCGCAGACGTATATCGTCGCGCTATCAAGGGCGATGCTTGACGCACCCGTCGCGGTGCGCTAGTATCCACATGTACTCGGCTAGGTTGGTGGGCACATCATCTGAAGCCTAAGTCGCTCCAGGCGCGCCGAGTAACCCCTTTTCATTCGGAGCGAACAGGAGCACAACGCTATGAAATACGACACCGATTTAGATTTGAAGACCAACCTTAAAAAATTACTAGGTTGTTATTCTACTCACCACATTTTCGTGGCTACACGTAACTTAATCACTGAACGCGACAACCTCCGCGAGTCATACAATTCAAGCGGCAAAAAACGTCGCGCACTTAGAGATAAATTCGAGACGCTTGAAACTCAGCATAACGAGCTACTAAGCACGATTGACGGCCTCAAGCAACTGGTCGAACTTCCAGAGTCAGCAGGGCTTACCGAGTTATTTGAAACTCTTGATACGGTAAAGTATGAGCGAGACCTGTATCGCGACGACGCAAATACACAGATTGGTGAAATTACCGAGATGCTCGTCGAAGCGGGTTTGATGCGTCGTAACGTAAATTCAAGCATCGACGAACTAATCAAAGACCGACTGGCAGCACAATCCCAACTGAACGAAATTAAATACATCGTACATGGCGACATTCAGCCGTGTACCGTGCTTTACAGCGACGGCACTACGACCCTGTTACGTCTCGACGAAAACGACATGATGCTCGAAACCGAGACGATCGAATGGTCAGACGTTACAACGTACCGTTGTCAAGAGTTGCTACGTGGTGGTGCTGCGCCGCTGCGTGTCATTAGACATATGGCGCAGTTAGTACGCGACGGGCGTATCTCGCTTAACGACGATGCGCTTGAGGCAAGCGGTACCGGGCAACCAGTAGTGCAAGCGAGAAAACCTGACGAATCCGCAGAGACGGTAGAGGTTCACACAATAGGCGAAAAAGAACCTCGACGCGTACCGCCCTACCATGGCACTTCAGTGACCTCGTGTGAGGTGTGTACTAACGTGTACGACTCGACCCTCGACCTGTGCCCTCAGTGTCATACGCCTAAAGGTCTCGTATCGCTAGACGATACGGACGAAGAGACAGGTGAAGCCGCGGAGCAGAAACGAATCGTGGATTGGGCACAGGACAACCCATCGGTACAACTGCGTCCGAAGTGCCACACACCGAAGGAGCGCTAACCATGAGAACTCTATTACTCGCCCTATCGCTCCTAGCGCCTGTAACGAACGCAGCCGAGTCTAAAGCTGAACAGCTCCAAGTACTCGAAGATGCGCGTAACGTCGCTCTGACGGGCTCACGCAAGCAGGACGCGCTACTTGCGGGTCTTATCTGTGAACGACGACCTGAAGAACGTAACTGTGAAGGTCAAATCCTCGTGTTACTAGAGCAGTACAAGCGCAACGTCATTAAGATGCACGGACTGGAAGAGTCGTATCGCTCTGCACGCGCTAAACTGGCGCAGTAACATGACTGACTACGTAACGAACGGGGCGTCTCTTGACGCCCTTCTTGCTATGTTCTACGCCGTACCACTCGCTCCGATATACCGTGAAAAACCTCACATGGTGATACGACCTGACGGACGTGTTCACGGCGTGTTTCCTGACGCACAGACCGTATTCGTAATCACACCGGACGACCTTACCGTGTGGCAAGCAGCATACGACGCAAACCTCGCACTATTCCCACTGAACACTTAACGCGCTACAATAGCCCCTATAACTGAACACACGTATAGGGGCTACACAATGCAGACACCTTCAGGTCTCGTGACCAAGCAAGAACTACTCGACGCACAACTCGACACGGCGCACTTAGGTCGTGTCGTGAACTCTAAGGACGCATCGGGTAACCCGATCACCACATCCACTAACCGCACAGGCGGCGTGAACCGGACGCTTGACTCGCTTGAAGCTGCTTACCTCGAAGCGATTCAGGGTACGGGCGGTATTCCGATCGGTACGTGGACGGCGGGCGTTACGACGTTTAACGCTTTCAACGAATACGCCGTGTATAACGGTATCCCGTACAAGCCGCGCACCGCTGCGACCCTGCCATACGTAGCGCAAGGCTCAGACCCTACGACCGGACCCGACGACGCGAACGTGCAGCCGTACCAAGCGATAACCCAAGCTCAGGTCGTTGCGGTCGTTGAGGAGACTATTCCTGATTTGACCAACATAGTTTACAAGGCTTCAGAGGGTAATTCTGCTGTTGAGAATATGATTGCGGGGGTGCCTATTGCGATTAGTGTTGGAGATACCGCAAGCACAGGCGCGGGCAGTTGGAAGCGCATAGCTAGTAACGGGGGTGTGTCGGACTTTATACCCTTGAACGGTGTTTGGATTTCTGATTTCGGCGATACCTTGGACGGGGTAAATGATAGCACACAACAAGTTAAAGATGCGTTTGAATACGCATCAAATAACGGACTTAGAACAGTAAAGGGTGAGGGCGTAGCTCTAATATCTTCACAAATCGATATTACTTCTCATTTTAATTGCGGCGGGGCTTTTACGTTTCTAAGAGCTTCGGATTTTGCTGATGAAATTACAGTAAGGACAGGCGCTACAAACTTAAAAATAAAAGGCATTAAGGTAAGATCTCAATCACCAACAAAAGTCGGCAGAGGGTTTGCTGTACATCACTACAACACTAAACTTACTAATATAGTCACTGAAGGTTTCGATATTGGACTTAACATACGCTCGTTTAGTTGTAAAGCATTAAACTGCCGTTCAACTGTAAATAATACAAATCTATCAATGTCTCAACTTGACGGTGCTAACGAAATAAATGCAGTAGTGATTGATGGTGGTGAATATTTTGGCGCAGTGGATTATGCGATGGTGATCGGCGATCAAAGAGATTACAACCCGGCAGAGACTCATGGAGTTAATATTAAAGTCATCAACACACCAACGATTGACCAAGGCTGCATTCTAATTGATAAGGTCATTCAAGTTGAGATATCCGCTTATTTCGAGGGTTTAACATCAACAAAACAAAATGCTTACGTTCAAATAGACAATACTGACAACACATGTCAAAACATAGACGTCCATCATTGCAACGTGGTTGGGTCCGGCTCTCAAAGTCAGTATTTTGTTAAAGCTGTTAGAGCTTGCAGGGGTTTGAGCGTTCACGACAATCAAGCGTCTTCAGTCCCTAAATGCATACTGAAGACAGATAGTGATATATACCCTGTAAGGTATGAAAACAACCAAATAACTAACAGCTCTGTAGGATACCCTGTAGTCGGAATAGGAGTAAGAGCTGGGCAAGATGATAACGCACTATCTAGGCATACAATAGATGTTTTGGGAATTTCACAGGGCGTCCCGGACTACAAGTCGATATACACATACAACAATGCGACGATAAGCCTTAACGATAGTGACAGGGGTAGGAATGATACATATATTGGCGGTATAGGTTTATTTAAAACTTCAAACCGCAACAATATCGGCGTTTCGGTAGTCGATTCCAGCACTGTTTTATGTGATGTGATTTCAGAATCAGGATTGTTTAATGGCGGAGAGTGTGTAGTTGTAGGGTCAACAACTACATATATAACTAATGTTGACTATGACACCGGAATCATAAAGCTTAATACATATGGATTAACTAGCGAATCGACACTCTCACATAAAGAACCTGAAATACTCACAGAGTATTGGACCTACTCTAAGCCAACTTCAACCAACTTTGCTTTCGGTTCGGTTGCTAGGAATACATACGCAAACACCCCAACCCCTGACGGATGGGTTTATAAGCCTTCAGGATGGGAAGATATGAGTTAATGAAATACGACATGAAACAGTACGACAACGACCCTAGGGTGTGTCACGTTTGGCCTCCTAACTTCACAGAGGTGTACAAACGGAGGATAGACCTACTCAATGCAATGCGGTCAGACCCTGTAGTTAAAGCGGCGGTATTGAAGCACTACGAGTCGAACCCTGTCGACTTTATACTTGATTGGGCTACGACGTACGACCCTAGAAAGAAAGACCCGATCCCGAAGCGTATGCCTTTCTGTTTGTTCCCTCGTCAGATAGAGCTTGTCTGGTTCCTTCAAGATTGCATAGACGACGGCGAGTCGGGACTCATTGAAAAGTGTCGTGACGCGGGCGCAACGTTCGTATGTGCCGCGTTCTCTGTGTGGATGTGGCTTTTTCGCCCCGACTCGTCTACCGGTTTCGGTTCCCGTAAGGAAATGCTAGTCGACCGTATAGGCGACCCCGATTCTATATTCCAGAAAATCCGTGACATGATAAACATGCTTCCGGCTGACATCTTCCACCCTCAAGGTTGGAACGGTGACAAGCACATGCCAAGCATGAAAATCGTTAACCCTGAAAACGGCGCGCAAATTGCGGGCGAGGCTGGCGATAACATTGGGCGAGGCGGTCGTAAGGGGATCTACTTCAAGGATGAGAGCGCACATTACGAGAGGCCGGAACTGATCGAGGCGTCGTTAGGTGATAACACGGACGTACAAATCGACATATCATCCGTAAACGGTACGGGTAACGTTTTTTATCGTCGTCGTAAAGCCGGCGTCGAGTGGAAAGCGGGCGAAGAGTTACCAAAAGGTAAGACGCGCGTATTTATATTCGACTGGCGTGACCACCCAGGCAAAGACCTGAACTGGTACGACCGTCGACGCGCTAAGGCTGAAGACGAGGGTTTACTGCACGTATTCGCTCAAGAGGTCGATCGCGACTACGCGTCGGCAGTACAGGGCGTGCTTATCCCGAGCAAATGGGTTAAAGCGTGTATTGATATTCACAAGGCGCTTAACTGGCCAGAGCCTACAGGGTCGCGCGTCGCGTCGATGGACGTTGCGGACGGCGGTAACGATAGAAACAGCCTAGCGGTTAAACGCGGCTATCTTGTCGAAGCGTCCATGTGTGACGGCGGTAACGCTGACACCGTTGCGCGTCAGTATTACGCAATGTCCGACATGATAGGCGCTGACCAGTGGCGTTACGAGATTAACGGTGTCGGTGCGGGTGCTCGTGCCGCCGCTACGATGTACGAGAGTAACGCTGTAGAATCGGGTCGTAAGCCTGCGACGCTACCTACGATCATAGGCTGGTCGCCGAGCCACGCTATCGTAAACCCTGCGTGTGACGTGAATACGGGCGAGAGGGTCGAACCAGGTGATAAGGAATCGATACGAAATAAAGACTTCTTTACGAACCTAAGAGCACAGGCCGCGTGGAAACTCCGCCAGCTATGCCACAACTCCTACAAAGTACGCTACGAAGGCGCGGACATATCACCGGACGACTGTATCGCCCTGTCTAGCGATATGGAAGGCCTCGACGAGCTAGTGACGGAGCTATCACAGCCGACGTACGTCACAAACCCTAATACGAACAAGATACTAATTAATAAGACGCCCGAGGGAACCACATCACCGAACAGGTTTGACGCCGTGGTCATAAACGTGTCACCTATACGCCCCGACATTGATGAGTCGATGCACGTCGGCGGTATGGGCGCGGATAGTGTGGAGTACGTCGCGGTCGGCTAGTTGACAGCGTTACGATAACGTGTATTATTATTAGGATATTAAGGCGATACGCAGTGTGTCGCCAGTGTAAGGAGCGCACCGTGACAAATAAATATACCAAAGCCGAGCAACGCCAATGGGTGCACACCCGCAGCGATTGGGAAACGAAACGCCGTGACGAGTTCGTGCCGTCTGTAGCGATCAGCGTCGGGGTAGTTCTGTTCGTCGTAGCGGGTTTTAAGTTTCTGAACGTCGTTAAAATGTGGGAGGGTGCGCTGTGATTAACATATACGACGGTAAAACGCATATGGTTACGACGGACGGAAAGCAGACAAGGGTAGACGGCGAAGTGTTCTTTAGGCCTAGTCGAGTAGCTTCAGCCGTTAAGCTGGCATTACACACCACGCCGTCGTAACCCTCCCCGATAATACCGTGTTATACTAGCCCTATCTCAACCGATAGGGCTTTTTATTATGGCACGCGCTACGCTTTCAGAACTGAGCACACAGATAAACGCTACGATCGCAGAAAACACGACCGGTAACATCACCGCGACGTCGTTAAACCAGTTACTCGATTACCTTACCAATAACTTATACTTACCGACCGACGCGACCGTGACGGTTAACGCTACGGCAGGCGTTAAGACCTTCACATTTGGTACGGACTTTACGGTCACCGTAGATACCGAAACGGGTGAAGCGTCGATCGACATCACGGATAACACGCCGTTAAGCGCGTTCGGTGAAATGAACATCACGACCGACGAAACGAATACGGTTACGTTCGGCACCGGTACAACCACCACAGACGACACACTGTTACCAATCACTGAAGGTACGACCTACTTCGAAGTACCAGGATACTCTGCGGGCGTTCAGGACGGTCTAGTGTACGACTCCGGTAACGGTGGTCTACGCGCTACGATTGCGGGTACTTATCAATTCGTGGGTTGGTCCTCGGTTCGTCACAGTGTCGACGACGCAACGGTAGGCGTAGTGTTCGGCGTTAAGCGTGGCGGTGCGATTGTCTCAACGTCTCCACGTCCTACACCTGCTAAAATTGCGACCGCTGGCGACTTAGGTCTTATAAGTGGTACGGGTCTGCTCGCGCTGCAAGTTGACGACGTGGTCGTGCCGCTTATCGGTACAGACACGGAAGGCGACGTAACCATAAACAATTCAACGCTTACAGGGCATTTACTGAAGGCGTAGCGGTTGTTATTGCTTATGGTTTGATACCCGTTTAAAATGTGTTCTATATATGTGGAGCGACGACCACCTATAGGAATCCATAAACATGGTAGATAAATTAAAAATCGGCGACAGCTCCATCCCTCGCAAGTCGGCGGTAATCGCCACGAAAGTCAACGAGCTCATAGACAAGGTCGATTCGCTAACCCCTGGTGGCGGACCCGGCACCGTTGAATACATCGACGTAGCAAACGAAACCAAGCAACTAACAAAAGATGATCAGTATGTTAGGTTTAAAAGTGACACGTCAAATTCAAAAGCGATCCTTCCTTTAGCCACCACCATTAATGACGGGCACTTTATTGATTTCTTTCGCGGAGATGGCGCTCTGAGTCAAGTGTTGGAAAGCTCAGACGCAACAATATCTAGAATTAATCTTTCAGACAATTCAACAGAGCTAAACCTACCCTTATCTGGCAATGCAAATGACATATCAATCAATGGAGTCTCATCTGCCAGCGTTGGTGTCATAAGCTATATTGGAAATGATGTTAACGGAAAAACCCATGATGTAATGAGAATTTCAACATCCGAAACTGGTAAAAATGGCGTCTCAATTGCAAGTAACCCAATTTTAGGCGGAAGCCCGAGAACAATCTTTTTTCAATACAAATCTGAAACTGGAAGCCCATTAGATGAGAACAAGAGGTTCTTTGGAATCGGTGACAGATCGGTCCAAGGTGGTTTTATTGGTCTGACTTCAATATATTCGGACTCTATACGTATTGACATATCCGGCCTTGCCTTTACTTACTTTAATTTGGGAACAACTATAAACGATGGCCAGTGGCACTCTATTGCATTAGTGGTTAAATCTAGCACTGAGCCACCAGAGCTTTACGTTGATGACTTTACAGTGCCTATTACTATAGATTCCGTTGACGGTGGCGATGTAGACATAAATACAGAGCGAGGAAAAATAACAGTTGGGCACTGGGTGACTAGCCCCGGAGACTCAGCACAAGGACTGTATTCTAATTTTAGAATCTATGACAGCATATTAACAAATAGCGAATTAACAGACATCGTAGCTAGAGGTGTTTTTGGTGCGGTTGATTTGGCCACCCTTGATGTTGATTCGTCTATCAGGTTTATATACGACCATTCGGCTAATTTGTGGCAAGCTCAAGAAGCTATAACCGATCCAGATGTATCTTACAAGACGATTGAAAACACAGAGGCTCAACTAAAAAAAGATGATCAACATGTCATATTAAAAAGTAAAGAATCTATATCGTCTGTCACTTTCCCCCCTGCATCATCAATAACAGATGGTCACTTTGTCATGCTGACGAGAGGTGAGGGCGACAAAGCACAGCTAATTAAATCAAATGATACGCCGATAGCAACTCCCCCTCTTGTTGAAAGCCCAACTGTAATGAAACTATTACTTGATGGAAACTCAACCGACACGAGCCCAAACGCCACCGCCATGACTGAGACAAATGTAACCTTCGTTGAGGATACATTTGAAGGTCAAACCCATGACGTGATGAACATAGCGAGCGGTCTTACTGGTATTAACGGCCTTACAGGGTCATTTTCTCCAGTAACCGGAAATAGCCCTAGAACGATATTTTTCCAGTTTAAAGGGAATGGCGAACAGCGCGCAGGTGATAAAGCGGGTTTCTTTGGAATTGGGGACATCTCATATACTGGAGCCATTTTTGCACTAGAAGGAGATGGTTCGAACGGAGATCTTCGGCTTCATTTTCGGAACGTGCTGATAAAATACCAGGCCGACAAAATGCAAGATCTGTTTGATGGCAATGTACACACAATAGCGATCACGTCTGCATCCTCATCTGTTAATGATGTGGAGCTTTATGTTGATGACATGGCAAAGCCTGTCACTAAAAATTCAACGAGCGGCGGTGGTGCAATAAATACCGCTTCAGGTTCGGTTCAGATTGGCTGGTCAAAATCTGCTAACTCTTGTGTTCCTGGGAGATACTCAAACTTCAGAATTTACGATTCAATACTATCTACTGACGATCTAAAAATACTAAAGACTCAAGGGATAAACGGCGCATCCGATTTAACGGCTCTTGACGTAAACGAGGAGGTCAGATTTATTTATGATGCATCTGGACCAATCTGGCAAAGTGTAGACGCAAAGCTGTATAGACTTCTTGAGTACAACAATCGAATAACTTCACTAGAAAATCCACCGGACTCCCCTAGAATTAGGGCGGTGAGCAATGTCGCTCAATCAATAACCACCGCCACTGATGGAGTGGTGATTGATTTTGAAGTTGAAAAGTCTTCAATTGGTATGAGCTTGATTGGCGGCGAGCTAGAGTTTTTAAAAAGCGGCACATACAATATCCAAGCAAGTTTAAATCTTGATACTATTGGCTTCTCTGGTGGTATAGAGACATGGGTCGAAAGTTATGACAATGCAACATCTTCTTGGGTCCCCGTTGATGACAGCGGTCAGGAAAAAGAATTTGATTCTGTAAATGAAGGTCAAATCCAGTACGTAGAAAACGGAATCTTTATAGACGCCGGAACCAAACTCAGGCTGAAAATACGCGGCACAACTAGCGGGTTGACTCTTGCGGCTGGAACTTTAGCAAATGGAACGGCGGCGCCGTCCGCTAAGCTATCCGTGTCTAAAGTGTAAGGAGCGCGACATGGCTTTAGAGACTTTTAACGTTGAAATGGTGGAGGGTGAAGACTTAGTTTACCCCCTTCGCTGGACGAACAAAGAGACCGGCGACCCGATCGACTTGACGGGTTCTCAAATATTCTTTGAAGCCGATCAGTCTGAGTTCGATTTGGTGGCTAATATCACCGACGCACTAGATGGTACATACGAGTTCAACCTACCCGCCGCTACGACGGCGGGAACCGTTGCGGATTTACGGTGGCGTACAGTTAAGTATCTTGTCAAGCACGTATCGTCGGGCGGTATTACTACGTTCTTATTCCGCATCCATTTAACGGTGGTCGGCGCGCATGATTGAAGAGTACGTTAACACCATTACGACGATTGAGATTGACGACGACGTTACGGTACTTGAAACCACTAGAGTCGAGCTTGTTACGATCTCGACTCCGGGTGTACAGGGTCCAAAAGGTGACGACGGGATAATCGTCGCGCCGTACAGTGCTGTAAGCGTTTCAAGCCGTGCAAACAAGTTAGTCATTGATACGGTAGGTAAACGGTTAATAAACCACGACGAGTATGGAAACGAAGTCGTTGCCGACACCGTCGACATAGGTGACATAAAGGATAAAGTAGACGCGCTGTACATACCCTTTGAAACGGTTGACATGAATGTCGGCGTAGGGTATTTCGACACGGACATCGATATTGCGGAAGACTGTGACATCGCTATAGGCTATGCAACGGGCAAAGCCCTCATTCATGTGGTCGTGGTTAGCGGTGTGCCTCAAATATTAAAAGGTTTTCAAGTAGGGGTGGAGCTACCGCTCGCCTTTACTTGTGAAGTCGATGCGAACGGTAAGCATCGAGTTAAAATTGTAAATCCTGGAAACGCCGTTGATATCCAGATGAAGACATTAAAAACTAAGCTGTTTGGAGGCTTATAATGGGTATTTTAAATAATCGCGCCCTACAGGGTGTATCGGAAAAACTAGAATTTGGTACTGAGGGTCTAACCCTTGAGAACCTTACTACGTTCCTTAAGCTTGCTAATACGGCAGGTGTAATGGTTCCTGTGCGACATGGCGACGGCGTAGACGCTAACGACTCTGCAACTGTAGGCCAACTACAGGCAGCTGTGAACGCATTGGTGGATAACTCGCCTACAACACTAGATACGCTACGTGAGATCTCAGAGTTCTTTCAGAACTCGGATGATACTATCGCAGCTAACCTAATTTCTCTTGGCGCTGAACTTAACCAAGATGTTGTAGACCTATGCTCACTGCTGGGTATCGCAGAAAATGCAACAAACTACACGAATGAGTTTGACGGCGGCGTTATTCGCGCAAACCCTAAGTTAATCGAAGCAATCACTGACCTCAACGTTAACCTGAAAACTATCGTTGATAACATCGGTACTCGTAATGCTACTGCTGACGGTATCTCGTTGGATTCCGGTAAGCTTCGTGCTGCCACCGTTAATCATGACGTACTATCAGTTAACATCGGCCCTGCTTTCGCTAATGATAACTTCCTAACTCGCTGTGTAGTTAAAGTAACCGAAGCATTTAGCTCTGGTTGCGGTAGTTTGACTATCTCGGGGTTCGGTTCTGTAGATGAGGCTGACTTGGGTGTAACTCAGACTATCGTTTTAGACACTGGCACACGTGCTAACAATTTTGTTGATGGTTCGTTCCAAGGTGTTGCTACACTGGACGGTACATGTGTTGCCGGTAAAGCTATCGTGCACATCGAATCTATCCCTGTGTAGTTTAGCTAATAAGTGAATCAAGCCCGCCTAGTGCGGGCTTTTTTTATATGAGTAAGGCGATAAAAATCGGTCAGTATTAAATCCAATCTAAACGCAACCTCACACACAAGCAGGGTCACTATGACGTACCAAGCTGTCATTTATTGCGCGGCGTACCACGTTGGGACCGTGTCGAACTCTACTTTCATAGGTTTGGCGCGTGACTGCCATTCCTCAAACTTAGCGCATAAATATTTTTGGTAGGCTTTGCATACGTCACCGAAGACGGCTAACGCTTTGAACTCGTCGGGCGCGGCTACAGGCGGGCGCGCGAAGCCATTGTCGGGCAAGTTATCAGGCGTAACGCATAACATTTCTAACACGGCTTGAGTTTTATGAGTCTTCCCTGTACGAGCGGTATAGCTCTCACATAGACGCATAGCACAACGCCAGACCCAAGAATAATGCTGTGATGATTTACGAACCCATACCGCGCTCGGGTGGTTTACGTGAGTGTGTGAGTAAATCTTTTTACCTATCAGCCAACGGCGCCCGAAACGTGTCTCAAACTGGTCGCTAGGTAGTTCATACCAATCGACTTGCTTACACTTAACGCGTTTAATAACCGTACCGCATTCAAGTTCTACACGGCGTAGAGTCTTAACCCATACTTTACACTTTACACCGTCAAGCAGTCTAAGCGCAGACGATAACAGTTGCGCATACTCGACAATCATCTTGACTTGGTGAACGCGTACGTGCTCGTTAGCGGATTGGATAGGGCAGTCGTTAGTGTAGAAAACGTTCATTGTGGTCGCTCCGTTTTGTTTTGGTGCAGTAGTTACTGCGAATAACCCTAATATTACATACAAGTGTAACACATGTCAACAACCTAACACCGTGTTATACTACGAACAATATTAATTTTCAGGGCGTCCGTAATGGCAGACCAAGATCAATTCGAACCGGTGGCGGTCGCGGGATATGAGCGCAGCGGTAGTTATGGCAAAATCGATATAATCGACGAGTATCAGCCGGAGCTACGCGGGCGTAAAGGCCGTCGAACTATTCGACAAATGACAAACGACGAGACGATCGGGGCTATGCGCTTCGGGATCGGGTCTTTCTTCCGTGGTGTAACGTTCTACGTGGATAAGGCACCCGACGAAGAACTCAACGAAGAAGAGGCAGAGAAGTACCGCGAGTGGGCCGAGAATACGTTATTTAACGATTTAGGCGACCCGTCCGAC
>Ga0208668_1000253_pt1 | contig 14341 bp, 14 predicted proteins | sample 18_taG_FD_184093 | JGI IMG/M metagenome (GOLD analysis project Ga0208668, IMG submission 184093) | Marine viral communities from the Subarctic Pacific Ocean - 18_ETSP_OMZAT15316 metaG (SPAdes) (version 2) | ecosystem: Environmental > Aquatic > Marine > Oceanic | place: Pacific Ocean | collected...
CAGTCCCTTTATGTGCCCATAAAGAGATATGATATGTTCACTGGTTGTTTTAGGCTGTTTCATATTATCGATTATACATATATTTAGAATTAATAATTTCTCTTATTTCCCTTAATCGTTCTACATGAGACTTACTTTTTGTTTGCTCTAAAATTCGTGACATAAAATCAGAAGTCTGTAAGTCAATTCTATTTAAAACCTTTTCAATAAAAGCATCAGGATCTTCTCCGTACTTTAGGGCTTCATCAAAATAAATAGATGGAATAAAACCATCCCTCATAAAATGATGGGCAGAAGTTGTTATAATAGTATCTAAAGTATTTCTTAAATCTGATTTAACTCTAGTTGCAATATATACTAATCTAATAACTTCCCGTTCTTCAATAGAACGAGCAGCCATCTTTCTTGCTAACCAGTCGTGAGCATTTCTTGTAAAGACACCTCTACTTTTTTTGAATGGATCCCTATAGGGTCTTTTAGCATAGGTTTCAAAAGCATCAGGATCAATCCAGGAAAGCATTTCTGTATTAAGCCAGTCATAACCTACGGGTAATCCATTGTAATACTGCTCTACAGTAAATTGTAATGATGTTGGGGCAGCAGCTTTTACTAATTCAACGAAAGATTGTTTTTGTTCTAAGTCACTTCGACTACCAATTAACGTTCCTAAATAATTAGTCATTGTTGGTAATAAAGCTCGTTTATCCCAAAATTTTAATGGGTTTAATCCCCACATGTCTAAAGTTGGTACACTTATTAAATCAGTAACTGATTGTCCTGGTGATGCCAATGTTGTTGTAAAATCAATTCCAGTCATACCTGAAGGAATTCCAAATTTAATTACATCAGGAAATGAACTTGTTGCAATAGCCTCTTTAAGTCCACGAATTGGTTTACCTGTGAATCTCTCTAAAGTTGGTGAAAGTTTTTCTAATAAAGCATCTGCTGTTTCAATTGCAATTGTACCAAACAGTCCTGCAGCAAAAATCATTTGAGCAAAGAATGCCATTAAGGGTGCTGACTGCCCAGTATGTTTATAAGTATTTAAATACTCTACAAGTTGAGATAGATAATTATGGGAAAATGTTTTAAATAATCCAAATGGTTTTCCTATTGTTCCCATACCTGCATCTCCATAAATTAATGGACGTTCATAATGATTATACTCTACCATATATTGATCTGCTAAATATCTTGACATTGCCTTAGATGTTTCAATACTTTTTCCAGAACTTCGTAAAAAATTATAGAACATGATTCCAGCATTTAATCGGCTTACTTGTTCAACCTTTGCTGACATATCCCTTAAAGATAATACTTTACCTAATTTACCAAAGTCTCCAAAATAATTTCCAAGAGCTTCTACTTTAGGAAGTGCTAATAAATTAGATGTTCCTGAAAATTCCCTTAAGAATTTAGGTTCAACCAATCCTTTTTCTTTAAAATATTTAATGGCTTCTCGTACTTCAGCATCAGGAAAAAATAAATCTTTAAATGATTTAACTTGAGCGAAAGCAATATTTCCTTCTTCCATTCCTTGATACTTTAAATCAACAAGCTTTGGAAATATCATATGGTAAGGTTGAAAAGCCTGGGCTGCAATAAATCGCATATTCCCAAATAACAGTTTCCACGTTAAAGTAATTTGATTTGCCTCACCCAAAATTGCTGATAAACCTGATTCACCAATCCAACGGGATCCAATATTATCTACAATTTTAAATACAGCCTGTGGTTGGGATAACCCCAACGCATTATTAGACCATACTCTTAGTTGTTTTGCAGTTTCAGGATAGAGTTCACTAACAGATTTACTTCTCTTTGAAGTTCTAGCATCCATTGCAGGAGCGTTTTCCAATCCGTCCCTTAGTACTGCTTTAGCTTCCAGTTTATTTCTAAGACTATAGGCCCCACGAAGATAGCTTTTAATAACATCTGCAAAATCATTGGATCTGGCAAGATTTGGTGCAATCTTTTGCGAGATTGAACGACCCTGCATGTAAAGTTTTGATCCTTTAAATCCTTGAATAAAAGGATCCTTTCTTTTCATTGTAAATTTTCCCCAACCCTTAGGCTGATTTAAAAATTTACCAAGTGCAATTGCTTCGTTCTCTAAACCACGTCTATTAAATGCCCTTACTGTATCATAAAAAGCTGCTTCATCTAAAGTACCATATGGATATCTTTCCCTTATTGAAGAATTAATCTCATATTTATTAGTATTATTAAATGGGTTTTGTTTTCTTAATCTCTTGATTGTACTTTCAGCACTCCACTTATTGTTTGTTCCTATGTTGGCGACAGGAGTCCTTGTTCCATCAGCATTCACCCTTACAATCCAAACATTAAAGGCATCAGTGAATTGATGGGGAATATAGTTTGGAAGTTTTTCAAATGAATGTAGTGATTTATTTCCTTCCCCAAATTGTTCCTGGGCTTTATTGTATCTATCTGCAGCAATATCTAATGAATTTCTGATATCTCTATAAGCTAAAAGTTCTTCAGAATTTAATTTATATTTTGTAACTAACTCAGATTCTGGTATGGCATACTTATAGGATTTATCAACATTTTGTGTTCGAATACTTTCGCCATTTTCTCTGGCTTTAATCATTTGATTCAGTTCACCATCAATAAAAGTATCCACAATTTTAATAGCGGATTTAGGACTTCTATTCATAATAGCTTCAAATCTAGTTAGGGCTGCACCGTAGCTTTTTTCTGTAGTATAGGTTCTTCTTGCAGTTGCAACTAGACCTAATGCATCAGTAAGACTTTCAGTTCTTGTGATATAGTCCCTTAAAGATTCTCCTTCTTTTATACCTCTTAAAGAAGTTTTATGCTCAATAGGTATTTGTTTAGGATCATGAATTGCTTGATCTGCTTCAACTTCTCCCTTACGAATGTAACGAGTTGTAGTATCTACTATCCATTTAGCAACTGGATTTTCCTGTGCTAGAAATTTTCCTGGTTTTAAATAAAGTCCAGCTTTTTTTAATGCCCCTTCAAAACCCTTAGATGGTATATCACTATACTTAGGAGTACCATCAGGATTAATCATTTCATATTTAAATTCTTTTGGTCCTCTAATATCAGCCCCTAAAATAGCAACTGAATATTCTTTTGTTGTATAAAGTGCCCTATAATTAGCTTCAAGAAACTGTTCTGAAACTTCCAGGTCATTTCTTAAAGTATAAACTTTGTTTGGGTCAATAAGATTACCTTTTTCTTCTTTTGTAAGAGGTGTAAATTTTTCATCTTTTTCTTGGGCACGTTTGACTTTTTCTAATTTAGCAAATGCTTCATTATGCTTTGTAAGTAAAGCTCTAATTTTTTCAACTTGTGCTTTTTCTGTATCGGCTTTTTCGAGTAATTGTTTTTTAGCAGGATACTCACCTGTAATTTGTTTGTATTTTAATTGTGCATCATCTGAAATTCTTTTTAATGACTTTCCTTCCGCCCACGGTGAAATAAGACCACCTGCAGCAAAGACAGTTGCAGCAGCCATACGATCTTCTAATGGTGCCTTCCATCCTGGCATTAAAAATCCTAATGTTCCTAAAGATGCCATTCGTGGAATGATCTGAAGTCTATTTGCCATTGCAATCCACTTTCCTGTAACAGCACCATAAGCTGTAAGCTTTCCAATTTCATATAAACTGGCATCATCCCAACTTCTTAAAAATTCTGTAGCAGCAATTCCTGCAGGTAATCCTGATCCAAGCTTTCCAAGTTTTGCCAGCCTAACAGCAGGATAATATTGTGCAACTGTTAAAGGTAAAGCCGCTAAACCTGCTACAACTTTAGTTCCATATGTTGATGGGGGATCCATGCCTAACTGTTCAGGATCAAATCTCTTTGCAATAGCATTAAAATAATCTTGAATATGATCTGCTATATTATCGGGATTAGGTTCTAGACCTACTTTTTCTACCATCCAATCCCTAAAGCGATCATAACCCCCAGGGATACTGGCTAGTAATTCAAAGGTACTTGCTACACTTCCTTTAAAGCCATACTTAAAGGCATTACTATAGCTAGCTCCTTTATCACCCCTTGCTCTTGTTATAAATTTATCATCAAGGTCAAAAGGATTATCATTATTTAAATCAAGTTTAAAAAAAGAATCTGCATTTAAACCAAAGGCTTCATAAGTCGATGGTATATTATTCAATCCATTATCAAGCATGGACTGGATTTGAGTATTTATTTTATTATACTCTTTTTCATCCTTAAATTCTACGGCTGCCATTTATTTTAAAAAATAATCTTAGGTGGTAAATCAGGATCTTCCGTTGTATCCCCTGGTTTTACCCATTTAGTTTTACCAAAATATTTAATTTTTGTACCTGTAATTGGGTCTGATCCAAAGATACCTTTTTCTTCTAAATATTCAAGCCAGTTTGGATTTAAGATATTTAATTTAAGTTTATTATCCATTGCTGCTTTGATAACTAATCGTGCATGTTCCTTTAATTCTTCTTTTTGTGTCTCTGGATTAAACATAGCATTATTAGCTAAATCTTGACGATAGCCAAAGTATGTATCATCTGCTATATATTGTAAAGCTTGTTGGCCTGGTAATTCAAACATAACACCTGTGCTGGAAATAGCAACCCATTTCATAGGTTGAGTAACTTGTTTTCCTTCTTCTGTACTATATTTTTGAACAGGATCAGGCATAAGTATAAATGTAAAAGCTTCATCAGTTCTGCCTTTATCACCTGCATCTTCATTAAGATAAATACCAAAACCACTTGCTCCATTACTTGTTAAAAGCTTATTATGATTTTCCATCATTATTAAAGCATCTTTATTCTTTCCACCTATTTGTGTTGTTATATTTTCAATATGAGTTTTAACTGCAATACTCATTGCTTTTGCATCTTTAGGATATGCAGTATAACTTTTTGCACCTATTGCTTCTTGAATATCTCTAGTAAAATCAAAGTGTCCTTTCATTAAAACTTTAGCTTGTTCAGCCAAGGCATTAAAATCAGTACCACCAATATCTTCTGGTTTTATCTGTTTAATTTGAGATAGTATTTGTGTTAATCCCGATAAGTGTGGTGAATCCGATGTTGTAAGCTGTCTAAATCCAACATCATCCAATCCAAATCTTGCAGACAATCCTGCAATATCAATAGGATTTGCACTGGTTTGAATTTTATCCATTTCCTTTTTTCGCAGATCATTATAGTTTGCTAAAAAAGAAGCATCATGCATACCACCAGACATTTCCTCTGCTATTTTTCTCTGATTATAATTAAGCAAAGTAATTCTTGCCATATCAAGAACATCATTGTCTGCAGCATTAAATATTCCTCTAGTAAAAAAGGGAGCATTAAAAGCTGTAATTCTTAAAGCTTCATCAACTGTACCTGTTAAATCAAATTCAGGAGTTTGATAAGCTAGTCCTGTGCCAACTTGATTTTGCCATGTATTATAACCTAAACCAGAATATACTTCTAAAGGTTTTGAAATTGCTGATCTACTTTTAGCTTCAAATTCTCCAGCAGTTGTATACTCGGCTCCTTTTTCAAAGCCCCCGCTTGACTGCATAGCTTGCATTACTTTAAGTCTAACTTCATTAGGCTTTCCAACAAAAGTATCTCCTTTTAAAAAATTTGCCATAGGTGCAAATAATTTTTTTAATTGATCAGGTGATGAACCTGAAGAAATATTAGGAAAAAAAACTGAAGCATCATTAATAAATTCCGATTCTAAAGTTTTAAAGTTACTTAATTTCTGATTAAGTAATTTATTATTTTTATTTCGTTCACCTCTTAAATCTTCACCCAGTCCTCTAAAAAGCTTTTGCTGATCTGTAGCTTTTATATTTGCCTGATCATAAAGCTCTGCCATTGCACCATAACCTATCTCACCTACTGGTGAAGTTAAAAAATCACTTAATAGTCCCATATTATACTCCTGCTGTTGGCCTTGTCATTAATCCTGCTGGTGTTGCCTCTTCAGCTATACCAGGGATTGATTCTTCACCAGCCATTTCATCTTGTTTCATTGCCATTTCATGCATAGTTGCATCTTCCATAAATTCTGTATCATTCGGATCATTTAAATTAACTCTAACGTTATTTAATTTTGCATCTTTTGCTATTTTTGCCAATAGCATAGCAACTAGAGGATCTAGCATTTTAGCTACATCAACTGTCCATTTACCTTCAAGAAATCCAGAGAATGTAATAACTTTTACCAGTGCCTCAATGGGAATCCCAATATCCATTAAAGTTAATACTCTCATTCCATTTTCCTTCTGCATAAGTTTATTATTGATAAATTCAAGTGCCTCTTCCGTTTTTGCATGAGTTGGAGGATGTTCCCACGCAGCTGAACCTGGAGTATTCGTTAAGGATTCTCCTGGTATTGGAGCATCAAAAGAATTATATTGAGATTCCTTATAATTTTGAGAAGGTAATTGGACTTCCTTTATTAATTGATCTAATTCATTTGCCATATTATGATACCTTTAATTTAATTGCCCGTCTTACTTTACCTGGGTCTTCAAATGCTTCAGCCATATTTAAATATTGCAGATATTTTGCTTGAAGGTTTATCCATTGATTGCTACTATCAAATCGAGAAGGTACATCTACTCCTATTGCACCTTTTCCTGACATAAGCCCAGCTCCTGTTCCTAAACCTACTGACCCTCTTTCAAAACTAAGGTTAGGTTTTTGACTTATTAATGATGGTGCTGGCCCTGCACCTGGTGTTCCACCTTTCTTATTATCTCCAAATACAAGTCCTACTGCATTAGATACTGTCTGTACCCCTCTCCAAATACTTCCCCAATTCATTTATCCTCCTATGGTATATTGTTAATTATACTTATGCCAAATCGTCCTAACATTTCATACATTTTTGTTTTCTGATCTGCATCTTTAACGTCTAATTCTGTTGTTCTTTCTAAAGCAGCTATTGCTGCATTGTGTGCCCTGTTAGTTGCAGTTTCTGATGCATTATTCACCCATGCTGCCTCATCTCTCCACTGTTGCCATAAATTTGATAAAGAATAATTGGATAGTTCCAACATATTCTGTGCATTTAATTGATTCGTTGCATTTACTGCTGTTGTATTAGCTGTATTAATAGCACGTCTCCAGGTTACATTGGATTGATCAATAGTTCTTTGATTATCAGCATTAAACTTTTGTCTGTCATTATCCAAAGTTTCATTAAACTGATTAATTGCAGCTGTTCGGTCTACATTAGCTTTTTCAACTGCTACTTTATTATTAGCATTCAATGCTGCAAGTTTATTGGATTCAGCTGTTGCAAACTGTCCCATCGAATCAACTCGCTGAGAGTTCTGCTGATTCATTTGAGAAATTAAATTATCATAAAACTGATTAACCTGATTAGTACTGGTTGCATTAAACTGTGCCGCTGCATTCGTTGATGCCTGATCTGATAATAAGAATGCCTGACGGGTTGTTAAATTAGCTAAAGAGGTTTGTTGTGTATTGGATAGGTTAGCCATATCCATTTGAAAATAACTGTTAGCATTAGTAACTGCTGCCTGTTGACGATTATTCAAGTTTTGAAAGATCATCTCTTTGTATGTTGCTGCATCTGCTGCTGCTATTGGAATTGCTGATTTCATGATTCCTTCAGCTAATGCCTCAGCCATCATGGAACTAGCACCCATTCCTCTATTCTGCATTGCAGCTTTTGTAGCCTCTGCTGCCCCACGTGCCCATACTGGCATTGGAGTTCCTGCAGCTAACGAAGCAGATACATCTGCTTGTAAATCTTCTAGTTGACCCCTAACGGTTGCGGGATCCGTAATAGCCCCTGTCTCAGCTGTCATAGGAGCTGTTACTGTCCCTGTAGCAGCTGTAGCTGTAGGAATTGCTCCCCCAACTTGTGCTCCTGTCATTTGTGCAGCCGTTTGTGCTGTAGGTAAAGCTCCTGCCTGAGAAGTTGGTGCTGTAGCTGTAGTCGCTGTAGGGGCTGTTGGTGCTGTAGGTATTCCTGCAGATAATGCACCTGTTAATCCAGCAGTACCCATTAATTCTGTACTAGCTATCTGCTGTACTTGTGGTGTTATAGTTGCACCTGTTGGCAACGTTGGCGTTGACAACAAAGTTGCCATTAAATCTACAGCTTTTTTAGTATTCGTTTGCTCTGGTTGAGCGTACGTAAGAGCACCTTTTTGTAGTGCCGTTGTATCAGGTGTTGTAGCCATAATTATCTTCCTTGTCCTCTATAAATTTTCCTTTTATTTTTTTTATTTAATTTTTTTGAATGTTTGCCAGGTCTCTTCTTTCTTGTTTGTTTATAATAGGTATACCCAAATATATTTTTTTTAGTCACTAAAATGCCCAGCTAACAAAGCTATAATGTATTCCTTGTAATTATACATGGTGCAGTCGCTATACCAAGTTCAAGCAACGCCTTTAATCTTTGGTTGCCTACTTCCACTACATATCCTTGTTTATTCTTAATAACCTTTAATGGTTTTTCCATGCCATTATTCCTTATAGATTCCTTTATTTCCTCGAATATTTTCTGTTGCTTTGGATATTCATCCCACCATTGCTGTGGTCTTTTGACACCGAATGAAAGTTCCTTAACCGATAGTTCCATCCTACAATCCATTAAGCCACTTCTTTCTTTTTAGATAATAATAGCCTTTGTTAGGTAGATTATTTTTATCCGTAAAAAGAGGAAAGGCTTCTTCCATTGTTTTAATTTCTCTATGTTCGCTGTTGCCGAGCATATGGAAGAACGGTTCATCTTCATCTTTGACTAATACCAATACTTTCTGCGTTGGTCTTTTAAGTTTATAGAGTGCCATCCATCGTGTCTGACCTGGCTCTATTACCCATTTTCCAGAATTAACGGTTGTCCATTTTCCAAGTTCCTTGCTCCATTTGTCTGAAGTCGGATTGTATATTCCAAAACTCGCATCAAGTTGACCATGCTTTCTAATGCTTTCAAGAATATCATCGCCATAGTTTGAGTTAGCATCACCAAACTTAGCTTCCATGCTACGTTCGCTTAAATATTCTGGGTGTCGGTTAATACCGCTTAACTGTATTTTCTCTAATGGTAGTTCAGGAAAGTAGACTACTCTCATTCTATTTTAACGGTGGTCCATTAAACCAGATCGGCATTGATATTCTTGTTCCTGTTTTAATAGGAAGAACTCTATGTGCAATAAAACTGGCAAAGAAAATGGCGTATCCTTGTTTCAAGGAATACATCTGCTTATTATTAATTAATTGTAATTCTCCGCCTGTAAAATCCTTGGGATCGCTTAACAACGTAACCATTGTCAGTTTTCTAACAAGCGGTTGCTGTTCCATATCGTAGGCACTATCCGAGTGCCAGTCATAATGATGCCTTTGTGAGTATTGTGTAAATTGTGCTGGTTCTGCAAGTTGGAGTCCGTCAAAGCCAAAGTAGTTGTTATTGAATCGCAAACCCCATTCTAAAAGTCTTCCATACATTTTAGGCATCCTTTTAAAAGGAATCCATGCAATATCGGTTTGTCTTATGGTATAGTCTTTCTTATTATCTCCTCCAAAGCCTGTTTTAGCATCCTGTTTCGGTAGACTATTTCCTAACTTAATAATTTGTTCGCATTCTTCTTTTGAAAATACTGGTTCATTACCTAACATGATATAGCATTTCCACTTAGGTTCGGTGATGATAGTTTTGTACAACATTATTTGGTGTTAAGTCGTACGACCAAAATCATGTTTGCTGATAAAATTATCAGCTTCCCATATTATTTCTTCAGTAGTTGCTAATCTGCCTCTAGGATCATCGTCTGGCGATGTGGGATGCCATTTTAATGGGAAATTAGTCATCCTTGTAATTAATGCCGCTCTATCCAAAACTACTAAGGTTTCAGGAATATAAGTGCCATCATCAGCCGCTATACCAATCCATTTTTTATCCACAGGAAAATAGCCGCCATTAACAATAAACGTTGGCACACATGTTCTACCGTCTTTGAGTCTGTGCATTTTATATTCTACTATCATACTCCTCCATTCGATTTTCTTGCCTCTTCATCTTTATTTCTTTTATTCATGCTTTCTGTATAAGCCTTATTAATAATTCCATCTCTGCCGAAAAGCCTACTACAAATCTTGTCTGCATTGTTGACATACTTGTTTTTCATTTCATCAAGGAAGTTTTCAAGATGTGTAGCATCAAGGATTCTTTTTTCTTTGATTAATTCATTAACGAAATTAATATATCCGCTGACTTCCGCTATTGCCATTTGTGCATGAACTCCGTACTGCTGTAAATATTCAAGTGTACCTTCCTTTGCTGTTCTATGCTCAACCAGATTTCGATACAGCAATTCAAAGCCTCTGCGAACATGGTGACCTTTTTCTTCGTTCTCAAATTCTTCCTCAGACCAGTCTTTCATGCCATTGGTTTTCATAATGTTATCATAAGCATCTGCCAGAGTTGCAATATCCTTTAAAGAACCGTTGGCTTTATTATTAATCTGGCTTACGCTGTATTTAAGTTTAATTAGTTCCGCTCTTTCAGTTGATGTTAAATTTTCCTTTTCTTCCAGCACGTCAATTTCTTCTTGTGTCTTGGCAACGGAATGCTGAGCATCATACAAGGCATTCTTTCTTTTCTCAACTTCTGCTGCGACCTGTCTTAGCATACGAAGTGGTGAACTGCCTCCCAGCATGGTCAAAGTCATCATCTGTATAGTCGTTTGAGAATTTTGCCTGTCGAAAAATCTTGTATGCTTGTCGATTGCTGGTAAGGCTTTCTTAACTCTTTCAACCAGTGCCTTGTTTTGTTTTTTTAAAACCAGTTCCATTTAATCTCCTGAAGCCGCCATTATACCATAAGGAGAAGCATTTAAATCCCCAAAATCTGTGACGTTTCCAGTTGAGGCAAAATTAACATATTCTAAAATATTTACTATTCCTGCTCCTTTTACACCTCCTCCGAATACACACTTCGTGCCATCTCCACATGCCGTGACATACATTCTATCGTCAGATAAATCCCCAAAATCTGTGGTGTTTCCAAGTGAATCCATATTTACATATTGTATTGCATCTGTTTGACTACCTGCTCCATTTTGTCCTCCTCCGAATATGCCTTTTGTTCCATCTCCAGCGGCACCAATTCCATAATTTGTAGCTTCCGCCAAATTGCCAAAATCCGCAGAATTACCAAGCGAAGCAAACGTGATGTACTCCATTGTATCTATATCAGCCATTATGGACTTTCCTGTCCTCCTGCAGCAACCATTCTTGTTCCATTGGAAGCGGCACCTGCGTGGTGCCTTGCTACAGTTAAATCCCCAAAATCTGTAACGTCTCCAGTTGAGGCTATGTTAATATATTCTATTACATCGGTTTCAGTTGAAGCTGGACCAGGAAGGTCTCCTCCACCCATGACCACGCCTTTTGTTCCATCGCTACAAAAGGATTCCGTATAATTTTTTTGTGTAGACAAATCACCAAAGTCTATAGCATTACCAAGTGAAGCAAAAGTCCAGTAATCTATTTCATCTATAGATTGAGAAGGTTCTCCACCTGCACAAACACCTCTTGATCCATTGGAACAGGCACCACCTGAACGTCTGGATACTGTAGCATCTCCAAAGTCCGAGGCATTTCCTGTACTAGAAATCGTTATATAATCCATTCTGTTCTGTTTTGACATTTATTTTCTCCTTAATTTAAAGTCTACGTCTATTTTAGAATAATCAACTCTTAAAAATCCATCTTCTCCAACTGTTGAAACCCAAGGAACCTCTTGAGCCATAACACCTTCGTAATAATCTGGTTCTCCTTTATATTTAAAGGAGTAGATATTTATATTGGATGGTGATTTACCAATTAATTGAATATCCTCTTTTAATCTTAGATCGCTTGCTACTTGACCACCGCAGTATACACCTCTGCCACCAAAATATACTGGTGGTTTAACGGTACTTCCTAATTGACCTTTCCAAACATTTTCACCAGCAGTTGCGTCTGTGCAGATAAACAGTTCTCCGCTTGTCGTGTTAATATATCTTGTTCCAACCGATTCATCTCTATCAACTGCTGGATTACCAGCCGTTGCAGTTGGATCGCCTGTTGATGCGGCTTTAGTCAGACCTGATGATCTTCCTAAATTGTCGCTTACTTTTCCACTCATAAATACTCCTATAATGTTTGTAATAAATAGCTAACACACACATCAATATCTGATGTGTTTGCTGTAATTATTGATAGATGATCTGTTTCTTCCATAACAAACTTTCCAGTATGTTCAAAAGTTTCGTTAGCACCAAGAGCCTGTGTATGATAAATATATGTATCAGCACTGCCTCCATCATCAATCAGCAAATTAAATGTTTCAGCATTTCCAGCAGTTTCGCAAATTGTAACTGACAGAACTGTTACGGTTGTTCCAGCACCAACAGTCAATAATGCTTGTACTGAAGCCGCATCGCCTCTGAATGTTGCTAATTTTAATACTTCACTTGCCATATTTTTCTCCTAATTAAAATCCCATTACCAATGATTTACCAGTACTTGTAATATCGGGTGCCATTGTTCCAGCATTTGTTATTGCTCCACCAGCAGCAATAGCTATAGTCGATCCAGACAGAATTGTAAAGGTGTTCGCTGTCATTGTAAAATCATCAGCACCTGCTATTTCGAAATCTATTTGGTCGTCCGATGGTGAAGAAATCGTTGTATCTCCGTCAGCATCAAGTATTAAACTATCTGCTGTTCCATTTAAATCAAGAGTTGCTGCATTTAATAGTAAAGAATCAGCCGATTCATCCCATAGCATATAACTACTAGCAGTATCTCCATAATATTGAACATCGTGTCCTGTGCCATCAACTCCAACGGTTACTGTCCCTATGCAAGTTAATGCAGAACCTGTGAAAGTTAAATTCGCTTCTCCGATAAGAGCATTAGCTCCAGTAACGGTTGCAATTGTATTGTTGGTTGATCCAGATAAAGAAACTGAACCAGAACCACCTGTAGCATCTTCCCATGCACAGGCTGCACCTGCACCGCCAGAAGTTAAAACCTGACCATCGGTACCATAATTGGCACCTGCAATTCCTATTTCATTATCCGCTGTAAATCTAAATTTCTCAGCTGCTGCTTCTGATTTACCTAACGCAAATACTAAATCTGTATTATTAACCGAAGCACTAAATGTATCATCCGCTTCTGCCCATATTGAAGCTGCTATTGCAATAGCATCTGTACCATCAGATTCTACAGGGGCTTGGAAATCTATTCGTCCTAATTTATCTGCATCAACAACAGTCAGTTCACCTGTTGTAAGTTTTAATAAACCTGCACCTGCTGCTGTTGCACCTCGTATTTCTAATGCATCTGCTGATTCGTCATATATTCCATATGCACCAGAAGTAGCTCCAAAGAATTTAACATCATAACCAGTATCATTTTCACCAACTGTAACAGTAGAACTAAACTGAGAAGCTCCACTTACATCCAAGGCAGCATTAAGATCAAGAGTTGTTGTAGCAATTTCTAATTCTGTATCAGCATCAATATCTAATTGTCCATCGGCACTTGAATGAATTGATAAAGCTGTATCGTAGAAGCAAAGTTTATTAGTTGAATTTAAAGTTAATCCTGTTCCATCGGTGTGAGTTAAAGTTGTATCTTGATCGTCACCAAATTTTAAAACTGTTGAATCTGAATCTAAAACTAAATCATCACCAATCCATACGTCCTTGGCAACTCCTAAACCACCAGCTAAAGTTAAAGCAGCTGTCCCTGTTGCACTTGCTTCTGTTGTTGCCGATAAAGCTACAACACCTGCTGAACTAATGGCAACCGCATCTGTATCAGAAGCAGATCCAATATTTCCTGCATCAGGTATAACAAGTCCAGCTCCACCTGCTAAAATTAAATCATCTGCCGAAGTGTCCCACAGCATGTAAGCACTTGCTGTGTCTCCGAAGAATTTTATATCGTATCCTTGATCGTTTGCTCCAACTGTAAGCGTTGAATCTAATTGTACAGCGCCATCAATATCAACAGCGTCTAAATTGGCTGTTCCATCGACATCAATATCTCCTGCAAGATCTATTCCTGCAGCACCTGCTAATACAAGATCATCTGCTGATTCATCCCAAAGCATGTAGGCACTTGCTGTTGCACCAAAGAATTTAACGTCATAACCAGTGTCGTCAACACCGACTGTTATAGTGTTATTTATTTGATGTGACGCAATACCAGTATCAACCATGTTTGGATTAGTGGCATGATCAGCGGTAGCATAAACAAGTTTTGTTCCTTTATCTGTACCTTTAAAAACAACTGTGTCACCTGATCCAGTGACA
>Ga0208668_1000254_pt1 | contig 14334 bp, 22 predicted proteins | sample 18_taG_FD_184093 | JGI IMG/M metagenome (GOLD analysis project Ga0208668, IMG submission 184093) | Marine viral communities from the Subarctic Pacific Ocean - 18_ETSP_OMZAT15316 metaG (SPAdes) (version 2) | ecosystem: Environmental > Aquatic > Marine > Oceanic | place: Pacific Ocean | collected...
CAATTTCAGGATCACTTTCGTCATCATGTTTTTTATAAGGATTTGCTTTGGGTTTTTTGACAAGTTTCGGTTTAGGGGCTTCAGCTTCTTGCGAAACTGTAGCTTCCTTTTCTTCTGTTTCCATTATGTTTTCCTCTTAGGTTGAGTGCCTTATGGATAAGGGTAGCTCTTATACTGTCTCCATATTTTGTGGGCTGGTCATTAAACCTTCTGTTTCAGTAGGTTCTTGTCCAGGTGGCACATTTTTTGCACTAATAGTGCTAGATCCCAGCCCGTTGGATTGGGATCTTTCACTGCTAGCTGTCTTTGATTTAGGTAAATTTCTTAATTCAAGATTAAGAATTGCATCAAAGAATAACTGTACGGCCTCTTCAGGATCGGATGTTTCCATATTTGCCATAATATATTTTATGGGAATTGTAACAACGGGTTCTCTTGTCCGTACATCCTTATCAACTGTATCCGATATTTCTGGAAGTATCTGTTTTAGTAAACCTTTGCCATCTTCCGTCATTAATTTTGAAAGTAAATGTTCTCTACTTTCAGAATCCATACCTTTAAGCCGTTCCGTTAATAAAGTTTTTAAATCAGTTGTAGGTTCTTCAACTTTAACTTTTGGATTAATTAATTTACCTGGAGTTGCTGTAACTGTTCCAGTTCCTGTAGGAGCCTGAGTTGTCAAACCTGATAAATTAGGAGGGGTAAAAATAGTATTTCCTTTATTCATTAGTCCTGTTGTTGTAACCTGTCCTCTTGGATCTATTGCCATTTTAAATTGTAATTCCTTTTATAAAAAATTGTATTGTTCTATATAAAAATGTCCATGTATTTTTTAAGTTTCTTTTTTTACCTGTAGCAAAAGCTAAATAATTTTTAAATTCCTGATAGTGCTTTTTTACAGTACCTTGATCAATAGCTTTTTGACCATAATATCTATAACCTCTACGAATAGCTTCTCCCCACCATGTTCGATGAAGATTTTTTACACACCAACGAATTGCTTCTCGTTTAGTTGATAAATCAAATACTCCAGCATTAACAGCATGAGTTGCAACTACACAGCCTCCTGCAGGGTTATCTTTGTCACTACTGCCATTTCCACCACCTTCACGATCCTGTCTTCCTGGACCAACTTGAGAAACTTCTCCAGAATAACTGGCTTTTGTACCACTACCACCATCTTCTGCATTTCCACCATTGCCGCCACCTTCTCTATCTTGTCTTCCTGGGTTAGCTTTTCTTTCCGCTCTAGTTCTTATGTATCCTTCATCTACTACATTACCACCATTTCCACCATTTGAAGTTCCATAATCATCTACTATTTGTGCTCTTTGTTCTATAGACGCTGGTGTTTTAGTTCCATGTAATCTTAAATTTGAGTCTTCTCTTCGTTTAATTTCTGCGTCTAGGGATTTATCTTTCCATTTTTCAGATGCAACACTAATTGCTCCTAAAGTAAGACCCCCTTTAAGATGTTGTCCAATAGTTTTACCTGGTAATTCTTTCTCAGCATATAATTGATAAATATTCTTTCCTGTAAGATCAAATATTTGTGCACCTAATGTAGGTTTTTCAATAACTTCTTCATATTTACCACCTTCACGATCCTGTCTTCCTGGGTTAGCTTTTCTTTCAGCTCTAGTTCTTGTGTATCCTTCATCTACTATATTACCACCATTACCACCATTGCCACCATCTTCTCCATCTTTTTGTAACCACCATGGAATATAATCATCATAGGCACCATTATAGGGATCAGTATCAATTTCATTTTTTACAGTATCTGCAGTAAAAATAGATCTTTTAGGTCCACTATCAACATTCTTTTCAAGTTTTGCATTTATAATACTATCATTCCATCCTATATCTTTAGAATCTGATATATTATAATTTATCCAATTACCCTGATCATCTTGTTTAAGTCCTTGTTGTGCCATGTAATTTATCCTTTTGTAATTGTGATTTAAGGTTCAACATCTGGCGAACTAAACCCAGCTTCCCCTGGCAACGGAACATTGCTTGTTCCGATGTTGCCACCTCCAACTCCAGTTGAAGTTGGTGTTGAAGCTCCTGAAGGTATTTTTCCATTACCTGCCATTGCGGGCTGAATGTTAATCCCCTGATCTGCTTGTCCAATTTTTCCATTAGCTACCCCCATTATATGTGCAAAAATTGCAGCTTTTTCTGGATCATTTATAATCTGATCAGGATCAATATCCAAAGATTTTGCAATTTCTTTTAAAATAGTATGCCATTTAACAAACGGTGCCAGTGTTGGATTCGATGCAGTTTGCATAAAGGTTACTAGCCGTTGAGACCTTACTTCTTTTTGCATTAATGAAGAAGTCCCCCTTGCTTTAATTTCAAGATCACCTTTTATTTCTGGAAGTTCATTATTGAATTGCATATTCCAATAAAATAAATTCTGACCTAGAGGTTTTAATAGATAGTCATCAATATTTTTGATAACCGTTTTAATACTTAAGGCTGCAGCTCCCATTAACATAGACATACCTGCTGCAGTTCTTGTTGTTGATTGTATTCCTGTTGTTCCATGTGAATAAGATGGAATACCCGTAGCTTCATCGGCTAATTGCCTGAAGCGGTCAAACATCATCATATTTTCATTAGTAGTACTTGGAAATTTTAATCCATGAATAGCAGCTCCTGGTTGTCCACTTTGTCTTCTGAATATTTTTCCAGGAAATACTTTCATATCCTGTCCTGGTACCAGTAAAGTTTCATCAATATCAAAAACTAAATTTCCAGACAGTGCCAAATTATCAATTGCCATTCTTGCATGGCCATTCATAATCTGTTGGGAATCACTCATATTTTCAGCGACTCCAATTCCAAAAAACTGATAAGGATTCAATTCATAAGGACAAATCATATAAGGAATTCTTACAGGAGTAAATGGATTATGTATAATTCTTAAAACTTTATTTCCACAAATCCATGCATTTACATGGACAACATCTAATTCATCTTTATGTTTAAATCCGATCTCATCACATATTCGTTTATCTAAAATTCCCCAATATTCTAAAACTTCAAATCTATTTTTATATAAAGATTCTATATTCTCACGATCATAGAGTGAAGATTCATAAGATCGTGTCTGATAGTTTGCACCCATTTTTAAACATTCACGAATAGCATCGATATCAAAAAATGGTCTTTTAATTAAATCTGCAAATTGTTGTCTATTAAACGAATGACGTTGAATGACATACTCCGCATCATTTATATTTGTGCAATTAGGATCTGGATAAAATTCCCAGCATGAAACAGCTTCCAGTTTAGGAACTGGTTTTACTTTTCCAATATATAATTGTCCTTCATCAGATTTTTTAAATGAATGATAAGTTTTATCTTCCGTAAAAGGACCTTTTAAAACTCCTGTACCTAATAAAACAGATTCAAAAAATACATGTCTTAGAATTTTTATTGTATCCGTTTCTTCTAATTGATCATGCAATACCTTTTCCATTTTTTCTGCAGCCAATTTTGCAGGTTCAATTTGAGGCATTGATTTTAAATCAGGAGCTGGTCCTTCATCAAAACCTAAAGCTTTGTATTCTTGGGCTACATCTTTCATTAAAGAATCTGCCGTAGCCCCTAAAGGCAATTCTATACCGTCTCCTGGAAATCCGTAAGGACTTGGAGGTTGTTGTGGTGTAGCTTCTTGTGGCTGTTGAGGTTGCTGAGGTTGCTGAGGTTGTCCTGTTTGTTTTAAATGAGCATACTCTGTACTTTCTTCAGGTATTGGAGTAGGCTCAATTCCAACTGGAAATTTATTTGTCCCAAATAAAACTTCAATAATTTGTCCAAAGGATGCTAAGACTTTTGTTTTAGTAATCTTAACAAATACTTTAGACTTCTCACTATCTCTGAAGGCCATTTCTGGACTATAAAGTCCTCGATAATTTCTATAAGCACCTAACCATCTTTTTTCATCATAAATACGTGATGATTCTGCTTGCTGAAATTTAGTTCGAATATGTCCTACAAGAGGGTGATACTCCTCTGTATAAGGTTTCTTTGCCATTTATTTATTGTAATTAGTAATCTCTTTCTTCTGCTTTTGTAAAAATAGATTTATCCACTTTTTCTTTCTTACCTGGTCTATCATTAGAATCATTTCCTAAATCACCCTTGGTAATTTTCTTGTTTAGATCTATCTCTAATCCTTCACGATAAAGTTTTCCATCAGGAACATCAGAAAGGTCTCCCTTTTTAATCTTTCCTTTATAGATCTCATTACCTGCAGGATATTTATATCCATATGGCATAATTGTTTCTCCTTATTGTTTATATTTTGGTTTTTCTGATTTATTTAAATACCCTTTTACTTTTCCTGCAGTGTACTTCATTCCACTCCATATATTCTTAGCCTTTTTAATTGTTCCAGAAATACTGGTTGCTTCGTATAAATCACTTTTAGTAAAAGGTATCTTCTTTTTGTATTCTTTTGTAATCCATGCTTTAGATTCTGGTGAAAAAAAGCCACCACTTTCCTTAACAATTTCTAAATTCTTTTTAAATCGTTCTATATTTAGTGGTTTCTTTTTTGGATATATAGGTTTATCCACCATAACTAATACTTTTCTTTATCAGCCTTTTGAAGTAAAGGATTCTGAACATGCTCTGATCCTGACTTAGTAACATATTCCCCACCTTCATACAAAGAACCTTCTTCAGATGCTAAGTAATTCTTGGACTTGCCTTTACCAGGTGCATCCTTAGAAAAGTCGATATTAGTTGCTTCCTGATTTGGCTGTTTGCCATCAGGTGCTGAACCAAGATCTCCTTGCTTAACTTTAGTATTTGGATCGAATTTAGTTTCCATTAGTATTCTCCTTCATCAAGATCAGAATCATCTGTTTTCTCTTCGAGTTCTATTAATAAGTTTTCTTCTTCTTCATGCAAATCTCGGATATCTTCAATGACATCTGATACTGTTCTTGTTTTCTTTTTCTTTTTTACCACGGGTTTCTCCTATTTGTTTTTATTATCTGTATGTCCAAAAAATTTACTTGAGTATGCTTTATTAGAAGTCATACTTTGTTTTTGTTTTGTTTCTTTTTTTTTCTTTTCTTTTTTTCGTTGTTGTTCAACAGAATATTTTCTATTATCCCTTATAATATTCTTTGTACTAATTATAAGAGCACCAGCAGCCAGTCCTATACCTGATAGTCCGAGAGGTAAAATACCCTTATCCCTGTCTGTGTAAAATTCTGGAGATGCCCCTATACTTTTTAAGTATTTTGGATCACTATATTTAGATTTATATTTTTTTTTAAATATTCCCATAATAATATTATTTTATAGTTTAATCTTTTTAATTGACAATATGTTTTTAGTTGGTATCGTAGTATACGACCCTCCTTGTTTAATTTCTTTAGTTTCTTCAAAACTTAAATCCGCCATAATAACTGTTGTGGTATTATTCCTTTCAATTAACCATCCAACACTACTACAAACAGCTGTTTTGGATTTTTTTATTTCTGAAATATATGACCATTCAGAGCACGATACTATATCTTCCCATGTTATTAAAGCAAGATCATAAGGAAAATTTTTATGGTTAATTTCAGGAAGTTTTTTTATTCGTTTTTTTGACACCCTTTAATTTCCCCGAATTTTCCATTGCGTAAAATACAGATTTGCCCTTTTTAGGTCCGTATTTCTCAACCATGGTTTTTAGTATCTTTTTTCCCTTTTCATTTAATGCCATAATCAATATCCAAATATTCTATCTGACATTTCCTGCATAGGTTTTACAGGACGCTTAAATCTCTCTGCATATTTTGTATGTATAGGACGACTCATGCATCCATAACGTAAAGCATCATAAGCATGATCTTCTGCATCCGTATTTATATCCTCAGGATTATTTTCATCTAGGGGTAAAAGAGGAAAAGTTCTTATTAAATTTCTGCATGTAGAAAAAAATCTTAAACCTGGTTCTTTCTTCTTATCATCACTAAGTTTCAATCGTTTATGAATTTCAAGTTTTCCACTTATACGACTTTTAGGAGTTCTATCCGAAGGCCGCCAACGACAACCCTGTTGAATCATTGTTTCGGCAATACTTGGTCCGATATCTCCACGTTTTGCCCAGGTACTTGCATCTAGAACTCCATAACGTACATATTCTCCACGTTCAAGTTCTAAAATTTTTTTAGCAAATACATCTGCAGTTAACTTTTTAGTGTAAAATTCCCGATAAATCCAAAGATGATTATCATAATCAATAGCAAACCATAAACAACAAGCAGGAGAAGCATAACCCCAGTCTGCAGCACGAAATTTCTGCCAGCCTTTAGGGACTTCAAAAGGATCAACCACATGGATTGCCTTATTAAATTCAGGGAATGAGGAATCCTCAAATGCATCCCAATCTCCATCTAAAAATTGCTTACGCTGTACTTCGGGTAAAGAAGCCAGCATAACATAGTAATCATCCGTTTGTGTTAAAAAAGGATTATCCTGAAGTTTTGCTGGAATAAATCTTCGTGTAATTACCCTTGTACCACTCGGTGTATTAATATTAACATCAAAGGCTAAATTTGGCACACCAGGGTCCACGAACATCTCCCGTACCCATTGTGAACCAATGTTTCCTGGATTTCCTGTGGATCGCATATACACAGGTATCTCTGGATCAACTGAACGTAAAGATGATCTTAAAAAATTATATATATCTTGCGAAGGATATTGTGGCAGTTCGTCTACGCCTATCCATGTGTAAGATTGCCCTTGGTAACGTAAAGCGTCTGTCATGTTCTCTGCGTACCCGAACTCTATCTTTGCTCCTGAAGGGAATCTCCACTCTTTTTCTTGCTCTCTCCATTTAGCTCCTGGGAATGCCTTGTTATATAAACGCTGGGAATGATTAATTAAATCCCTTAGTTCAGGCATTGTCCTTCTGAGAAGGAGTGCTCTATGCATTTCTTTGTGGCAATATCGCAATGGATCAACCAACATCGCATATGATTTTCCACCCCCTCTTGCTCCTCCATAAAAAACCTCTCTTTCCGATGAGGCTAGAAACTCTGTTTGTGGACCTGTATTAGGTTTAAATACAATATTTTGTGATTTTAAATGTGCTTTAACATTTGGAGAAACAGTATCAATTTTATCCTGTTCGATAACTTGAGTTTCTTTTCCTTGTAGTGCAGAATTAACTATTTTATATTTACCCTTTAAGTATTCTGCTGACCGTTTTGCCGATCGTAAACTTTGTTCGGCAGTATTAACTTTCTGTCTGGACCGCTTTAATATTTCCTGGACTGAATTCCTTGCTTTGACTTTGACCGTTTTCTTCGGTTTTGGTGGCAAGACCTCCTTGGATTCGTTTTCTAAGTCCGACATGAGATATATATCTACCTGTTTTTCTGTGCAGCCATATAGCTACTTCTCTATACGAACACGTTTTTAAATAATTCTTTGCTTCTTCCAGGGCTTTTAATTCTGATTCTATTGAAATCAAGTAATTCCCTGTGTCATCTATCTTATAACCAAAAGGAATTATTCTGGCTTTTCTTTTAAGTTTACTAAGTTGTATATTTTGTTTTTCTTGAACTTCCATTAGGATGATAAAGTTTTCCAAATTTTAAATTCTTAAATCTGGAAGGATCACTTATGGGTTTTGATTTATCCTCTGCTGGTTTATCAGGATTAATTTTATGTTTGTTAAATTCTTTTTTAATTTCTTTTTTCTTTTCTTCAGGTATCCACATACTATCTTCAAGAGCCTGGCGATCTAATCTCCTATTTCCTTTCTTTCCTGGATGAAGAACTAAAGCTGCAGCATTCCGCTCAACCTTAAGTTTTTTTAATAGATCCTGTGCATCTTTGGGTTCTTTTGCCATTATTTTATAGCCTCCGTTAATTCTGTTACTACTTTCTTAATCTTATCCTTTGCAGGTAATACAAACAAACCATGTATAGCCTTCATGCTAATATCAATTTTTTCCTTCTTGGCAATTCCAATTCTATCCAGTATCTGTTTAGCTGCTTCCAGTCTTATTGCGGCATGGGGGGTTGAGCCGTCCTCTTCAAGCATATCCACCATCTTAGTAGCTGCCTGAGCAGAATGAGTTGCCAGATAGTTCTCCGCCCTGGAGACAATCTCCGACCTAAGATTCCTAAGAACCTTTGGGTACGAATGCTCGGAATATCCTGCTAGCTCCCCAGCCCTTCTTGGAATACCTCTTGCTTCCCCGAACAATGCGTCTAGAAACTTTTCCTGTGAAGCGGTTAAGCTTCTTTTGTGAGTCTTGATTATAGTTGAATCCGTGCTTTGCATTTACAATTTCCATTAATTCTTTAAAGGAGATATCTTTTAAATTCTGTTTATCAGAATACATTCAAGTTATAAACCTGTATCAACCCTTTGCGTAGTAAATCCTGGCAGCTTTTTAGGTAATGTCTTATTAATAACCGAAGGATGCTCTGTAGTTATAACCTCCACGTCCTTATCAAAATCTAAACTTTCAACTTTAGATGCTAAGGAATCCTTAGCAGGAATAGTATCATCAGGTTTAACCTTAGTTACGGTTATATCTTCTGCTTCAGTAATTCCTTTATCAACTTTAACATCGGTTGTTTTTTTAATATCTTTATCCTTTCCTAATTCATGAAAAATAATACCACCAGCTCCTATTCCTAGAAAACTCCACCCTGCAACCTTCATAGCTGTCTTTGCTTTATCCCAGGCCGTGCTTCCTTTTGCTACAGGGGCTGCAACTTCTGTTCCTTTTGCTAAAACTTCTTTAACTTTTGAAATTGGAGCAGGTAGTTTGCCTTTCTCAGCAGCCTGAATCAATGTCTTTACTTTCCCTGCTTCAGGTACTTTAACTTGTTTAGGGGCTACTTTAAGTCTTGCCGCTGCTGCCTTTCGTTTTAAAAACTCTTCAAGACTTTCATTTTTACGTATGCCCTTCAGCCAATCCTCTTTAGGTGTTACTTTCTTAGGGGCTGCCTTCTTGGGGATTACCTTCTTGGGGATTACCTTCTTAGGCACCTTCTTGGTAATAATATTAAGATTCTCAAGGACTTTATTTTTATCAGAGGTCTTTAGTTTCTTAGTGCCTCTAAAAAATTCATAGCTCTTTTTGAAATTCTTTTTTGTAAGTTTCTTAGCTCCCTTCTTAATCATTGCCTGAACACCTTTCTTTGCAATCAGACGGACAATTGTTCTTCCGCCTATACTTATAATCATAGGGACATAAGCTAATAATATAAATGCCATAAATTGAATTCCTTTTGTGTTAGAGGCGGCATAACACCGCCCCTATCTATTGCAATTACTTGATTGTAATTGTCTTTGGTTTTTTAGACTCTGGAACAATCTTCTCCATGGATACCTTTAACAGGCCATCCTTGAAGGTTGCCCCTTTGACTTCAACATCATCTGAAATAGTAAAGGATTTAGAGAAGTATCTTCTAGATATTCCCCTGTGAAGTATATCTTCTTCCTCCCCCTTTGCATGTTTTAAATCCTTGGATGTAATAGTTAGTAAACCATCGGCATACTCACAAGTTATACTGTCCTTGTTGAATCCTGCCAATGCTACTTCTACATCATATCTGTTATCCCCTTTCTTGACAATGTCATAGAACGGATAAGTAGATGGTGAGAAGTCGTTATCGAACATTCTTTCGAAATGATCAAATATGTTATCAAACCCAACCGTTACTGGTCTAAGCTGATTAAATATAGATAGTGCTTTGTTCATTATTTTCTCCTTTTAAAGCAAGTTGACCTCAAGGTACCTTATAGCATACCTTGAAAGCAGGGATCCCTAGGGAATCCCTTAAATTTTAAGTGCAGATTAGTGATGACCTCTTATGCATGTCGTATGCGTATGTTACGTGTGTCCTTTTAATGTGCACTTGATTCTATTATACACACGAATACGGGTTTTGTCAAGCTATATTTTAAGAAATATTAAATTATTTAAAAATAATACTTGACAGAATGCTATATGGGCTGTATAATAGTACTAAGAGTACTGAGGGGGGGTTTTATATCTATACTATGGGTAAACATATAACTTACTCTAAGGGTACTTAAGGGAATAGCTCGGAGAATACATGAATATACTTCCTTAAGATATGGCCCAGAGGTAGTTAACAGTACTTTTTAATGATTTTAGCATGAGTGCCTATATGGATACCAGGGGGACCCCCCATGGAGCATCGTATCCCCCCTAAAAATATCCCTTTGGTATTACTTAAGGTAAAAAAAAAAATAATTATATATGCTTCAGGAATAATTCCTTAATGATCCCTTAAGAATTTTTAAAGGATCTTAAGTAATATGTAAAAGATCTTAAGTAAGATCATTGGTTAACGGCTTCAGGATCTTAAGGGATATCAAAAAAAAGTATCTATGATCCCTTCAAGCATTACTTAATGATCAATCAGTATTAACTAAGATATATTTTAATGGATCCAATAAAAAAGCCTTCAGGATCCGCTAAGATCCTGAAGGCTTCAGTCCGTTGATTAATTACTTAGGCTTATTCTCATAATTAATAATTGTTCTATGAATTAAATCTTTTAAATTATAAGCACTGGTACAATCATTATAGTTTTTTTTATATAAAGGATCCTTATAATAATAGATGAACGAACTATTACTGTTATGAATATAATCATGTAATAACTTGTGTAATCCATAAAGTTGCTTAATGCTAAGTTCAATTTTAATCATAGCCATTCATGATTCAATTTATAGCCATCCTTAAAAAGTAAATGAGATAATTCATAAACAATGTGAAATCCCATATCCATTCCACCACCACCAATACCAACGCTGTTAGTTTTTTCTTTTAATGGTAGCTTTAAAGCAATACTAATTAAAAAGGATAACCAGTATTTATTAGTTACAAGGTTACTCTTGCCGTTATAGAATTTATAAAAATTTATATGTCTATAACAACCGCTATTACTCAGCTTAGTTAAGATACAATAAATGGTATCATTAGGCTTCAATAATTCCTTAAGTTTTATAATAGCTTCTTTCTGATTCATTTTTTTAATCATGTTTTTATATACCTCCTCTCATAGTTATTTTTATAAACTATTTAGAAGTATATTCAAGGGTATATTTTAAAGTATATTTATACGTTTAATGCATAAAGCAACCAATAAAAAAGCCTTCAGGATCCGCTAAGATCCTGAAGGCTTTAATGTATTTAATTTACTGCTGATAAGTAAATGCAGGCAGGAATTCCACGTCATAACCTAAGTTTAAAATATCTTTTATATTATCTTTTTTAAAAGTTTTTAAACCCGTCAATTTCAATAATGATTTTGCATTATCATTAATTGGATATATGCGTTCTTGCCCGTAAACGTGTTTAGCTATGACTTGAACGGGATATTTTTTGTTACCCTTAGCCCAATCAGTTGCTTTAGTTATATTTGTATTTTTCATAATGTTAAGATCTTAATTTATTTTAGTTAGGCTTGCAAGGGCTATTTAAGCCTTAAGGGTCAATAACTGTAACAAAAAAGCCTTCAGGGTTTTAAGATCCTGAAGGCTTTAATGTGTTAACTAGTGTAATTTTAATTAGTTGGTTGATAATGCTTTACGATTATAAAAAGCTAGAAATAACTTACTTCTTAAGAATTTCTCAATTTCTACTTCACGTGAAGCGGTTGATTTTACAGCATCCATTGTAGAAGCTTCAATTTTATATTGATTACTTCCACGTTTACCAACGGCAACGGCTCGTTGATTGTGTGAACTGTAATTAGTAACAGCATTATAAACATCAAATAAAGTTACATCCTTAATTGATTTGTTTAATTGATTTAAGTCACGGTGCATCAAATCATTTAATAAATGTATTTTATTATCTGACTTAGCAAAACCTTTAAACAATTGCTGTACTTCATTAGATTGCAACGGGATCCTAGTTAAAACTTCAAATTGATCCTTCAATAAATTTACTTGATTGTTAAAACTTTCAAGTAATTTGAATTGATTCATGAAGTTTAAACCCGTTGTATGTTTTTTTAAACTTGATGCAATTGGCTTAATTTCAGCCATGCCATTGCTACAAATTAATCTAAAAAACATTGTACGTAGTTTAAATATAATAGAAGCATCATAACTGGATATAACTTCAATAGCTAAGTTTAGTTTATCATGCTCATTATATTTTAGCCCATAAACTATATCATTAAAAATTATCCTTAACCGCATATAGTTTAGGTTACCATCAACGTTAAAAGTAACTTTAACATTGTTTAATTTAATACCATAATTTTGCATGGCTTCACTTAAGCCCTTCAAAATTTTTTCATATGGTATCAAATTGTAGTCTTTACCATGCAATGCTATAGATCTTTTATTTTTTGTATCCAATACAGCATAACAAGTTTTATTTAGTGTGTAACCGTCCATAGCTTCATATGGTTGAAGCCTAACGGGTATCATAGCAGTACTTAAATCATTGCTATGATTTTTTTCTAGTATATTAATTAATGTACTCATTTTTTACCTTATTAATTGTATAACTAAAAAACACTAGTTAACCTTTAATCTATACAAAAAAAATACACATTAAACAAGCTATAATTTAAATGATATTGATCTTAATTAAGATTAAAAAACGTTGATTTTATTGGGTTTTTAGTGTGATTTATAGGCTATATTGCTTATGTTTTTTGACCAGCAAGCCCTACATTTACCGCAATTGTTTTTTATAGGTAGTTGTCTTTTATAGGAATAACATATTTTTGAATTAATAGGCTTTATATTTTTAAATGTACTTGAAGTATTAAACCCGTATTTTTTTATAGGTTCATGATCAATAAAGATACTAGATAAACGTTCATTAAAATTACTAGGGAATTCTTTTTTATATCTTAAATAAGTTTTAATAAATTTACGTTCGTTAGTTGGTAACCAAAATTTTATTTTAGGTAACCCGATTGCAATCTTAACTAGTTTTAATAAATGTTTTAAACTTTGTAGATCCCCGCTATCATGCCATCTAAAATATTTTTTTTTAGTTTGATTTTTTGTTAAGTGATTAATTTCATATATCATAGCTTGTATAAAATAAGGATGTTTAATTCCTTTAAGTCTTTTTTTATGTGAGGTTTTAACGGCATAAGTATTATACATGTTACGTTTAGCATAACAGATATTACAAGTTGAACCTTTAATTTTAGATAATTTAGATCCTGTAATACAATTTTTAACGGGTAACCCGTAACTATAGAAGGGCATTTTGCGGTTACGGTTTGATATTCCACCCGTTATGGCTCTAGCTTGCTTTAATGTTTTAATTTGTATCATTTTTATTTAAATAAATTTTTTTAAACAAATCGCTTTTAATAACTTGCCTTGATCCACTGCCTAAAGCATTAAGAACTATAACAAATTTTAATTCTTTAATAGCCTCATGATAATTATTTAAAAAACTTTTTAAACAATCCTTTATGGTTTTTTCTGTAAAAGTTTTAATTCTATTATTTAAAAAAAATCTACAAGTAATCATTACAATTAATATAATAATTTAAAAATTATATACAATAATAAAATTTAGATCTTAATTAAGATGGATATTGGATGTTCTCTTTTTGTTCTGCCTGTTAGCTTGGCAACGTTTACAGTAACAATTAGGATGATACTCGTAAATTCCTTTAGATTTATTAAATGATTGACTTAAATTAAAATCTTTTATCTCCTGTTTACGTTCTAAAATATCCATAACAAAATATAAAACACAACCAACACTAACAAGAATTAACCCGCTTAATAATAAGATATAAAAAATTTGATCTGCTGAACTTAATTCATTCATTTAAAAATAAACTAATTTATTAGTGCATATCTCACACGTGCTTGGATTTTTTAACATTATGTCCTGCGACATAAATCGTGTAGCCTTTTGCAAATACTACAACTGCCAAGCATTGGGGATAAGTTGTACCGAAACTGTCTATTTCATATCCCAAACTTATTTATATAATCTAAACTGTGGTTTCACACACACTATATAAATAATACCTTATCACGTTTCAGTAAATGATTATTCAGTCAACGTGAAAGATATGCACTATCTTTACTGTACTATACTTCTTTCATTAAATCAAGTATCAATCTCATCTAAAAAAACTTTCAAACCTACAAAAAACCAACCAACAAATAAAACTATAAAAATTATTATGCCCGTTATGATCGTTGTCATTTAATTACGTTCAACCTTATAGGATTTTTTAGTTAGCTTCGCTTTGAACCAATCATAATTTGAATTGCTACACATATACATAATATAATTGATTGGATCTTTAACTTCC
>Ga0208668_1000258_pt1 | contig 14173 bp, 10 predicted proteins | sample 18_taG_FD_184093 | JGI IMG/M metagenome (GOLD analysis project Ga0208668, IMG submission 184093) | Marine viral communities from the Subarctic Pacific Ocean - 18_ETSP_OMZAT15316 metaG (SPAdes) (version 2) | ecosystem: Environmental > Aquatic > Marine > Oceanic | place: Pacific Ocean | collected...
ATAAATATTGGATATGATATATCATCACAACAAGGATATGATTATTTTTGTTTTCATGATGTGGATATGTTACCAGAAGATAAATCATGTGATTATTCTTGGGTGGATAAACCTACACATCTTGCAACAAGACTAAGTAAATTCAATTATCGTTTAGTCTATCCTGAATATTTTAGTGGAGTTACATTATTCAACAAAGAACACTTTGAGTGGATAAATGGATATTCTAATAAGTATTGGGGATGGGGGTTTGAGGATGACGATTTACTTTATCGTTGTAGAAAACGAGGAGTTCCATTGGACGAACAATGGGCTGGTTCATCGAAAGATAAAGCACCACGATACATAAGTACTATGGAGTTTAATGGGCGAGATTATCTTGAAATAAAGAATAGTTTATCATTAAACAAAGTTGTAAATTCATCATTTTCAGTTGAAGCGTGGGTAGAACCTTCTGATGACTTAATTCTCGATGAGAATAAAGAATACGATGAATTTCATGTATTCACTCGACCAGGACATCATGTAGGAATTGCTTACACAAGTGGACAACAATACAAAGGTGGTATTTGGAATGATAATAATGACCAATATATGGTAGTTTCGGATAGACGAACTAATGAATGGGTTCATGTTGTTTATACAATTGACCATTTATTAAAACGATTACGAATGTATGTAAATGGTGTAGAAGTAAATGAATCACCTACTGATTTTTTAGGGAAGATTAAAGAGGCAACCAATGTTCCATATTATATTGGATGTGCAAATCCACACGCACGTTTTGAAGATAGGGGACATTTTAAGGGAACGATAGCACAAGTTACTTTGTGGTCAAGTTGTATAAATCCAGAAGAAGCATCTTATTTGTATAATAATGGATTTCCACGAAATGTTACGGATAAGAAAAATTTTGATGGTTGGAAACAGGGAACGGAAAAATATAAGTCTGCATCAACTGTAGTTGGTTATTGGAATTTTGATAATGTAGTTGGTGATATGGTACTTGATAAAAGTGGAAATGATAATCACGCAAAGATACACGGAGCACTTAAAAAGGAAAAAGAATTAAGGATTGGAAGTGTTGCATTAATACCAAACAGACGAGATGGAAAATATACTTGTTTGGAACACGAAGAAAATGGATGGTCACAAACAAAATTTACTCATTGGGAAACACGAGAAAATCAATTAAGATTTTTTAATAAGGTAAGACAGGGATTAACAGATCCGAAAAAGGATGGTTTAAGTTCACTTAAATATGAAGTTATACACCAAGAAGAATTTTTAGACAAACACGAGTTTATATCAGTAACATGAGTAAAAAGTTAGCAATATGTGTTCCACACTATAAACGGGAACAACATCTTTTAAAGTTTATTCCACATATGGATAAGTTTTTTAAGGACAAAGATATAGAATATAAGATATTTGTTGCCAATCAAGTTTATCCAGATAGTGTAAGTGGATTTAATAGGGGAACATCTAAGAATGTAGCCTTTGATGTAGCACAAAAAGAGGGTTACGATTATTTTTGTTTTCATGATATAGATATGGTTCCTGAAGATGATACTTGTGATTATTCCTATCCCGATAAGGTAGAACATTTAGCAGTTCACGTAAGTCAGTTTGATTATGGTATTAAGTATATGGAATACTTTGGTGGGGCTATTCTATTTACTAAAGAACACTATGAACTTATTAATGGTTATTCTAATGGATATTTTAATTGGGGAATGGAAGATGATGATTTATTTTTCAGATCAAAGAAAAAGGGACTGGCACACGAAACTTTTATGAAACAAGAATCAGATGATCCACGAGATTTTATTACATTTAATGGTCTTTCTGATTATATAAAAATAAGTCCAACTGATAGTTTAAGAGAAGTTACAGGTGGTAATTTTACAATGGCAGTTCTTGTTCGTGCTGAAGATAGATTTGATATTCCAACTTATTTGATTGGTGATGTAGAAAACAGACAGTTTATTCATCAATACATTTTAGGACGACCAAGTTTTCAAATGGGATTAGGTTGGGACAATTCAAATGCATATTCATTCGGATTGTTCAATCAAAAGAATAGTCATTCTTATATGTGGATAAAAAGACATCCTGATGTTTGGACACACCTGATGATTACAGTAAATGTAGATGAAGGTGAAATGAGATTTTATCTAAACGGAGAAGAATCAGATTCAAGATTCGGACACGGTTCAGAATCACCATTAAAATTTCAATCACCGTTAAAGAGATATGGTGGAAATCCATTTTATATTGGTGTAGGTAATCCTAATACAGACAATAATACAGATTTCTTTGCAGGAGATATTGCACAAGTTTCTATTTTTGATAAGTCGTTTGGTGAAGATGAAATAAAAGATTATTATGTGAGTGATTATCCTAATAGTTTAAATTATAGTCCTAAGTTATACTATGATTTTTCTAAATCAAAAGATGGAATTGTGTATGATTTAAGTGGTCATGGAAATCATGGTATTATGAATGGTGGGTATATGAATTCAGAACTTATTGATAAAATACCGAATACAACATTACCACATAGGAATCGACCAGGAAGATATAAATCATTATCACACCCACGAAATGATATCGTTGGAAATAGATTTGTTCATCAAAGGGATACAAGTGTGAACGAAAAACGATTTGTAGAGGAAGTTCAAGGTGGATTGATAGATACAGATGAAGATGGACTTACAGATTTAAATTACACTATTGCTAAGCGAGAATATTTATTTAATACAGAACATGAAATAATAGATTTTAAATGTGAACAAGATATACCAAGTCATGTAGAATATTAGAGAGAAAAAATGAAACCAAATAGAGATTTATTAGTTTCTATAACAAAAGGAAGTGATACTAAAGAAGAATATTCTGCTTACCAAGAAGAAAAGCAAAAAAGTAATGTTGATTTAAAAATAGATTTAACTTCAAATATTATGGATAAGGAAAATATTCATGCTGCTAGAAATGTCAAAGAAAATATTTCTACACATATAGTTAAGTCAGAAGTTATAAAAAACATCGGAAAGCAGGATATATTAGTAACTCAAGTTCCTAATCTAAATGAAGCTGGATTTTTTGCAGGAATGGCAAATCTAATATCATATATTAGAGAAGAGGAAAAGGATATTAAAATAAAAGGAGTTGATCCTTGTACTGATTATTTTTTCTCAAATGACATTGATTTAAAATCTGAGTTCTTTGCTAATTTTAATACCTATGCCAAACAAGGAACTGTTGATCTTAGTAAATACAAAGAATTAAATGAAATTATAAAGATATTTGAAAAATATATTAAATCTATAGAACCTAAATTTATCGGGTTTGGTTTAATTGATGGTAATATTGATGCTTCACTATTTTTTGCAGAACATCTTAAATCGATATTTCCAAACATTAAAATTATATTAGGTGGGTGTGGTGTTGGTTTGTTGGGAAGAAATGAAGATAATTTGAATTTGAGTGTTGCATCAAATCAATGTTATGATATAAAAAAGTATTGGTTTATTGATTATATTATTAATGGAGATGGTGAAAAAACCTTGATAGAGTTATTTTATTCTAATTTTAAAAATTTAGAAAAAATAAAGGGGTTGATTTGGAAGAAAAATAATTTATGGCAAATTAATGAAAAAAGAGATTTTACAAATTTAAATGATGCACCTTCACCAGATTATAGTGATTTTTTTGAAAATCCATATTATAAGAAGTTTTATGATATAGCCATACCATTGACATTTTCAAGGGGATGTAATTTTAGATGTACATTCTGTTCAGTTCCCACCTTTGTTCCGATTTACAAACACAAACCAATTGAAAAATGTTTAGATGAAATAGGATATTGGATTGATTTACATAAAGAAAAATTTGAAGAAATTGAATGGTATCGTGTTGGAATGTTGGCACACGATTCTATAATGAATGGAAATCCAAAGTGGTTTGAAGATTTGTGTAATGGTATAGTTGAAAGGGGGTATGGTGATAAAATAACTTGGGGTGGTAATATTAGACTTATGAAATCATTAGCAGATATTGATACATTAAGATTATATAGTCGTGCTGGAATTGAATATATGGTAACAGGTATGGAATCTGCTTCTGAAAGTGTTTTAAAACATATGAAGAAAAATAAGAACATGAAAATAGTAAGGAAAATATTTGAAAATATAAGACAAATTAATAAAGAAGCCGGTGATAAAGAAAATGATAAAATAAGAATCCAATTACAATTGATTATTGGTTATTTAAATGAGTCAGAAGAAGATTTTCAAATGACACTTGATTTTATAGAAGAATTTCATGATGTGATATATGAAATATTAACTTGTTCTGTTTTTTCAATATGGTATCCGTTGAAGGCCCAATGGGAATCGGAAGGGGAGTATTTAAAATATTATAGTCCTGTTGTTTGGGATACTAAATATTGTACAACTGTCCAGAGAATGGAAAGGATTGATAGGATAGAAAAGTTATTTGATAAACTTGGATTAGAATATAATACATATCATCGAGGACTCATGTTAGAAGAATATGAGAACTACCAAAATACGATAGAAAATAAGGATTAATAATGTTAAGATTTGGTTATGATAAGTGGAATAAAGATACTTGGGAAATAATAGAACCTAATGGTTTAATAGGACAAGAAAGAGAACCAGAAACTTTTAGGTTATATTTACCTCCTTGGTGGGGAGATATTTTTAATAGATATAATTTTCCATATAAAATTAAATCTTCTGAAGAATTAATAAATTCCAATCACCAAGAAAAATGGATATATATGATAGAACCAAATGGAGATCCAAGAGGTTGGTTTGGAAAATATACAGACGAAAATCCAAATCCAATTAAATCATTGTTGGCCGGTGTTGACGAAAAAACATTACAGAGTTGTAGAGATGATAAATCAGTAATATGTTTGTGGCAACCAAATGAGGGATTTCCATCAGAGTGGATTGGTATTAATGTATTTGAAGAAATATATAAAGAATTAAAGAGAACAAAAATATCATTTAAAAATTTTATATATGTGAGTTCTAATTGGAAAACAGAAATAGAATATAAAAGATGGAAAGAACAATTAACTGAAGAATTCAAGGATAGTGATGATATCTATTTATCTACTTTTAATAATGAAAGATATATAGATTTTCGTGAAAAATGGAGACTTACACGATTTAATAGTGAGTTAAAAAGAAAAAAACATTTTTTATGTTTTAATAGAGAACTAAGGCCCCAGAGAAAATTATTATTAACGATGTTAACAAAAGAAAATCTTTTGGAATGTGGGTTAGTTTCGAGTAAGAAATTTGAAAAAGAAACCTTTTTTCGTGTTCCAAAAGAACTTCATATTGGAAATGGAATTTATAAACGTTTAGAAAAATATGCAGATAAACTTGTAGAAATTACACCATTAGTGGTTGATGTGAACGAATGGGAAACTAATCATTTTGATACTTCACCATCTTGGGTATATGATGAAACTTATTTTTCTGTAGTTACTACTACTTGGTTTGTAGAGGATACTTTGTTTGTTGATGAAAAAGTTTGGAAACCCATGGCAAACGAACATCCATTTTTAGTAGTGGGTAATTATAAAATATTAGAAGAATTAAAAAGACAAGGTTTTAAAACTTTTCATCCTTTTATTGACGAGTCGTATGATTTGGAACAACATCCGTATAAAAGAATGAAAATGATTATAAAAGAAATTAAAAGATTATCTAATTTTACAATGGAAGAAATGAATGAGTGGTATAAACAATTGAAACCAATTGTTGAACATAATAATAAACAATTATATGAACTTGATTCATTAAATGAGTTGGTAAAAATATTTAAACATATTACAGGGAGATAATATTTATCGGTATGAAAAAGAAAAATATATATTTTATAGAAGTAAATGCTGTATATTCTGGTATACAGAAGAAGATAAAATTACCTTATAGTACAGGATTGATTAAGACTTGGTGCTTACAAAACAAAACTATTGTTGATAATTATGATTTTCCAGATTGGATATGTCACAGAGATGATGTTGACGAAGTTTTTGACAGAATTGTAGATCCGTCTGTTGTTGGATTTTCTTGTTTTACTTGGAATTGGAAATTTAACAAGTTGTTGGCAAAAAGAATAAAAGATAAATATCCTAATTGTTTAATAGTTTTTGGTGGCAAAGAACCACCAAATGCTGCTTGGTTACAGCAAAATACTGAATGGATTAAGTCATATCCTTATTTAGATATAATTGTACATACGGAAGGTGAAGTATCTTTTGAAGAAATATTAATTGAACACTTAAATGAAAATCCTGATTATACACATATAGAGGGTTGTACTATTAATCATGGAGATTATCATACGATTACATCACCGAGATCAAGAATAGTAGATTTGACTGAATCACCATCACCATATTTAAATGGAATGTTTGATGATATTTATGAAAAATATAAAAAAGAAGGTTTTATTTTTTCAGCTGTTATTGAAAGTGCAAGGGGATGTCCTTATTCTTGTACTTTTTGTGAAATAGGTGATTCATATTTTACTAAAATAAAACAACAGCCAATACAACAAATATTTGATGAAATTGAATGGATAGGTTCTCATGGTATAGATTTCATTGATGACGCAACTTCAAACTTTGGAATCTTTCATGATAGAGATACTGAAATAGCAGAATGGTTAGTTCATTGTAATGAAAAATATGGTAATCCTCAAACTTTTAAGGTAGATTGGGCAAAGAGTAAGGCTATGAGATTATTTAGTATTGCAAAAATACTTCATGATGGTGGATTACATAGAGGAATGACCTTGGCAATGCAATCCTTTGATGGCGAAGTATTAAAGGCTGTTAGAAGAAAAAATCTTGTTGATGATAGTGGTATGCAACAAATTACTAAAATGTATGAAGATGCTGGTATTTCAACATATATAGAAATTATACTTGGGTTACCAGATGAAACATTAGAAGGTTTTAAACACGGGTTATGTAGAACACTTGAGATAGGTGAACATAATCATGTAGGAATGTATGTTTTAGTTGCACTTAGAAATACTCCATTTGGAGATAAAGAATATATTAAGAACTATGAGTTAAAATATAAAAGAATTCTTGCACCGATTGCGAGATGGGTTGAACCCCCAGATGGTATTATGGAAACAGCCGATTTAGTAATTGGACACAAGACACTTCCTACTGAAGAATGGATTGAAATGTATTTATTTTCTTGGTTAATTGCAAGTTGTCATCACATGGGATTTACTGAAAAGGTTGTTAGATTTGTTCGTGAACATTATAAAATTGAATATGAAGAATTTTATAAGAAATTGTTTGATTATATTGGAACACACCCAAATACTATATTGGGAAAAGAATATCTATCGATTAAAAATCATATTTTACAAATTATTAACGAGGACGAACCTACGACTTTTTGGGGTAGACAATCTATAGAGTTTCCAACGTTTCAGGGTGAAAAAGAAGAAGTATCTTGTTTGATGTATATAAAATATAAAGATGATTTTTATGGTGAATTTGGTGAGTTTGTAAAAAAGAATTTTGATGTCAATGAAGATATAATTAATGCATTAGTAGATTTTCAGAAAATAACTATGATAGATCCACTTACTTATTATCCCATAAAAACAAATGTTGAGTATAATTTTGTTGATGTAATACATCACAATAAAAAATTAAAAAGAGGAAATTATAAAGTTGAGTTAGATGCAAATAATTATGGTGGTGACTATTTAGAATATGGAACAGATTTATATTACAGAAGAAAAACAGGAGCAGGTAGAACAAAAATTAGGAGTAAAAATGGAAAAATTTTATTATGATGATCCCGTGGGATGTTATAGAGAAGGTAAGGAGTTATGGCGTTATGTTTCTACAAAAAATGGGGACGATACAAACAGGTTATCAATAGAAAGTATTAAACAGGTAGTTGATGAAGAAAATTTTCGTCTTATATCAACATCAACTGATGGTTTGGGGAGTAGAATCAAATCGTGGGCATCGGCATTAAGGATAGATCCAAATCTAAAGATTTTTTGGCATTTAGACCACCCATTAAAAGAAAATAATTTTCGTGATTTATTTAAAAATAGTGAAATGGAAGTACCTATTTTACCACCAGATTTTGATTTTATTTTATATGGTGGTGGTTCTTCTTTTTTGATTTTACCAACAGATGATATTGATGATGATTTTCCTTCACTAAAGTTACAAGAAGATAAAATAAAACATAATTTATGTCTGGACGACCAGAAGATAATAGATTATGAATTTGAAAGAATACCTATTAGTATTAGAAAAGAATATGTAAATATGTTTTCGATAATAAAATCTCAGGTTAGAGATGATATTTTAATAGAAGTGGATAGTTTTTCTAATAATTTTACTGATAAAACAATTTCAGTTCATGTTAGAAGTGGAACTGGATTCACAATTCAGTGTGCTGGGCCACCTGAATCATATTTATTTAAATTGGATGAAACTATAAAAGTAATGGAATCGTATTCAGATGATTATACATTTTTTGTTTCAACGGATGAATCTGTTGAACAAGGAAGTAATGATATTTTAAGTACACTACAAGAAAAATTTGGTGATAGAATTTTATATCACGAAAGAGATTCATCAAGTGTTAGGGGAGCGTTAATAGATTTATTGTTATTATCAAAAAATAAAATAATTATTGGCACATATTTAAGTACTTTTACTGAAGTCGCATGGTGGGTTGGTGGGGCAACAGCAAAAGTCATTTTTCCTGGATGGGAATAGATTTTAGGAGTTAATATGAATGTAGGTTTTATAGGATTGGGAAAACTTGGTTTACCTTGTGCATTAGCAGTAGAATCGAGAGGTCATAAAGTAGTCGGTTATGATCCTTCGGAACAAGTTAAGGATATTATTGATACTAAAAAACTTCAATATGAGGAAATATGGGCACAAGAACATTTAGAAAAAAGTAAAATAGAAATAAAATCAGTAGAGGAAGTTGTAGGGGAATCTGATATTATTTTTGTTCCAATACAAACACCACATGGTAAAAAGTTTGAAGGAACAACAAGAATACCAGATGAAAGAGAAGATTTTGATTATACTTTTCTTAAAGAAGGAATTAAAAATTTATCAGAGGAAATTTGGTATCAACAAGTTAAAAAGGTTGTTATTATTATTTCTACAGTTTTACCAGGAACAATTCGTAGAGAGATAAAACCTATTATAGAAACTAATCCATATTTTAAATTATGTTACAATCCATTTTTTATTGCTATGGGAACTACTATGAGAGATTTTTTACATCCTGAATTTATTTTGTTTGGTCAAGATGATGATTGGGCGTTGAAAAAAACAAAAAAGTTTTATAAAACTATAACACATGCACCTGTATTTGAAACCACAATAGAAAATGCAGAATTAATTAAGGTTTGTTACAATACTTTTATTTCTACTAAATTATCTTTTGCAAATACGGTTATGGAAATGTGTCATAAACTACCAAATACTAATTGTGATGATGTAATGAATGCACTTGCACTTGGTAGTAAAAGAATACTGGCAGAATCATATTGGTCTGGTGGTATGGGAGATGGTGGTGGTTGTCATCCAAGAGATAATATAGCATTGAGTTGGTTATCTAAAGAGTTGGATTTATCCCACGATTGGTTTGATAATATAATGATGCAACGAGAAAAACAAACTGATTGGTTGGCAAATTTAATAGAGGAAACTTCTTTTAAATATAAAGGTTGTTCTGATGGCTATCCAATTAAAATACTTGGGAAATCTTTTAAACCTGAGACCAATATTACAACAGGTAGTCCATCTATTTTATTGAAAAATATTTTAGAAGAAAGGGGACACGAGGTTGATATGTGGGATCCGTATGTTGATGATAGTGAGAATGAGTCTCAACAAGAAGCACAAATATATTTTATTGGAACTAAACATCCCGATTTTACTTTTTATGAATACAATCAAGGTTCTATTATAATTGATCCTTGGCGATATATACCCAAACAAGATAATTGTGTGATTATTCATATAGGAGATAATTTAGGTGAAATATGATATAATTTTTACAACACTTTTTTATCACAATCCCTTTATGGTAGTTCCTTGGGTAGAGTATCATAAGAAAATAGGAGTAGACCATTTTCTTTTGTATTATGATGGATTATTGGGAGATTTAAGTAAAAAATATCCAGATGTATATGAAAAAATATTGGAATATTGTGATGAAGATATTGTTACTTTAATTGAATGGGATATACACGATTCAAACTCATGGAGAAATAATTTAAATGACGAATTGAATGTAGTTGATATTGAGAATAGGTTATGGGAAAGGCATAGGTATCACCAATTCCATGATACATTGTGGAAGTATGGACACCATACTAAATGGGTTGGTAATTTTGACCTTGATGAATTTTTTATAATGGAAAAATATTGTTCTATAAAAGAGTTTTTATCTGAATATGAAAAAGAGGAAGTTTCACATCTTAGGATGAAAAACAATTGGGCTTTATTGGATGGTATGAGTTCGTTGGACTATAAAAAATTTAATATAGAAGATTTTTTAAAGTGTGATACTTATGTCCAGAAAAGTATAGATCAAAATGGTGAGATATTCAGTTTTTCAACATCAGAGGGTAAATATATTTATAATCCACGAAAGGTTATAGAATTGAGTAATCATCATGTTGAAAAATATGAAGGTGAAATTATTTATTTGGATGAATCTGAAGCTTCTTATTTACATTATAAGAGAGAATGGGATGAAAATGATGATAGTAATTTGAGAAGGGATTATATGATAAAATGGCCAACTGGACATAAAAATGTATGGGGGCATCACATTAGTGATTCAAATTATGATATAGATGAATATATTTTTGGTAAGTGGGCATTACTCAATATAGATGGAGATATAATAATTAATAATAGAATTAGAGATTTAATTAGAGGAAGTATAAAATGATAAAATGGATAAAATATCTGTGGTTTAAAGTAAAATCATATTATTTATATAAGAAAAAAATAAAAGAGTTACGAAAACGAGATCCTTTTATTTATAAATAATATGAATAAAGTTATAATAACCGCAGGTTGTAGTTTTACACAATCAGATGGAACATGGCCATATCATATAAATCAACAAAAATATGGTAGGGTACATAATGTAGCAGATACAGGTGCAGGAAATGGATATATTAGTAGAAGTATAGTATGGGAAGTAAATGACCAATTAAAACTTGGAAACGATCCAAAAGATATTGAGGTTTTAATTATGTGGTCGGGTATAACAAGAAAAGAGTTTTTATCTACTATCAGAGAAAATCCAATGCACAAACTTTGGGTAGACGGACCTCATAAAAATTGGATGGGTAATTTTATTCATGATAAACATTGGGAAAGACATCCAAATGAAGATTCTACTTGGATAAAAAGTAGTATTCCGTATATGGATTGGGATAATAAATCAGTAACTAAATTTTTAGATTTATATTGGAAACATTTTTATTCAGAAGAAGAAAGTTTGATAAATACATTTGAATCTATTTTAAGAACTCAATGGTACTTAGATAATCTTGGAATTAAATATAAAATGATGTGTTGGCAAAATATCTTTAATCAGTATTCATTTAAAGTTCCAAGTGGATGGGCACGACAGGAGGGTGATGAAATATTTGGACATGAGATATGGAATTTGGCGTGGAGAGATAATACCCATTTTAAAGAAGATAGATTTTGGCCAGATAATGCAACTGAAAAAATATCAAGAGATACACCATTATTGAAAGACATATATCCAAATGCAACTTATTTATGGGATATGATAGATTGGAATAAGTGGTGGTTATATGAAGATGAACAAGTAGAATATGGTGGATTGGCAGAATGGGTTTGTTTAAAATCTCGTGATCCTTGGGGAAATGGATATGAGGATCCAGGACATCCATCACCACTTTCACATAAAAAGTTTTGTGAACAAGTTATAATACCAATTTTAGAGGGCATGTAATATTTATTAAAAAGGGGAAATTGTTTATGGAAAGAGCATTAATAGTAATTCCAGATAATAAAAAAATGGATGCAAAACAATTTGCATATGCTCCATTAGGCCCATTATATATTGCGGCTGTATTAGAAAGAGATGGATTTGATGTTGAAGTTTGGGATTTAAGGGAAGATTTTAATAATTTGACAAATCCTCCCGAAAAGGACATTTATCTGATGACAGCTGTTACACCACAAATAGATGATATGAAATATTTGAGTAAAATTATCAAAAAGAAATATGGTGATAAGGCATATACTATTATTGGTGGGACGCACGCATCTTGGTTACCAGAAGATTGTGTAGATGATTTTGATTGTGTGGTTACAGCTGAAGCAGAAGGTATTATAACTAAAATATGTACCGAGAAGCCTACAGGAATACATAAAGCTGTGAGAATTATAGATTTAGATTCAATACCACACCCAGCAAGACATTTATTACCTGACCACAGGGCAGTTAGTGAGGATTTGTGGGGTGGTTATAGGTACAAGAGTGATGGTCATCAAGGTGGAACTCTTATGACAAGTAGAGGTTGTCCATTCGCCTGTGCCTTTTGTGCAAATATACAACAAAAAACAAGATTTAGAAGTGCAGATAATGTTGTGGAAGAAATAGAATTGATGATGGATAAGTATGGGTGTAGACATTTTAGATTTTTGGATGATAATGCTATTATAGATAAAAAAAGGTTTCAAGAACTTGCTCCTAAATTACATGACTTGGATATTAGGTTTAGAGGTTCAATTAGTTCAGTATTGGTAAATCCAGAATATTGTGAACTTTTATATTATGCTGGGTGTAGAGAGGTTGGAATTGGGTTTGAAAGTGCAGATGATAATATATTAAAAATAGTGAATAAGGCTGGTAAGGCAACGACTAATATGCACGCGGACGCAGTAAAAATGATTCAGAAGGCAGGAATGAAAGCCAAGATTTATATTATTACTGGGTTACCAGGTGAAACAGAAGAATCAATTAATGCAGTTAAACAATTTGTTATAGATTTAAAGCCAGACAAATGGATTGTTAGTTTATTTACACCATATCCTGGAACGCCAATATTTAAGAATCCTGAATTTTATGGAGTTGAAATTTTACATAAAAGATGGAAAGAGTATTATGCATCACAACCAGCAATATCTCTTGTTAATATAAAAGGTGCAACACATGACGTGTTAGAAAAACGATTTAATGATTTAATTGGTTGGATGACTAAACACGATAAAGAATCTTTTGAAAGAGGTTTGTCTGATGTACCCGTACATTTTGAATATAGTTCTATGTACTAAAAAATAAAAATAAAGAGGTTATATGAAAATATTAGGAATAAACGCACTAAACCATGACGCTGCTATAACTATGATAGAAGATGGTGAGATTTTATTTGCTGGTCATAGTGAAAGATATAGTGGAATCAAGAATGATTCAGATTTGAACAGTGCATTATTTGCCGATTGTTATAGACAGGGTGGTAAACCAGATAAAGTGGTTTATTTTGAAAGACCATACTTAAAAAAGTTAAGACAACTGAGAGCAGGTCAATATGAAGAAGTATTTGCTCGTAAGAATTTACCATCTTACTATTTGAGAGATTTTGTCGGTAATGCAGAAATAGAGTATGTCCAACATCATCAATCCCACGCTGCAGCAGGTTACTTTACAAGTCCATATGAAGAATCAGCTATTGTAGTTATAGATGCAATAGGTGAGTTTGAGACGTGTAGTATTTGGTATGCGTGGGGAAGTCATTTTGAGAAACGATATACATTAAAGTATCCAAATTCATTAGGATTATGGTATAGTGCAATGACTCAACGATTAGGATTGAAACCACAAGAGGACGAATACATTTTAATGGGAATGGCAGGTTGGGGAACACAAGACCACAAACTAAAGAATAGTATTCGTGAAGATTTCTTTAATGACTCTGATAAACCAATAGATTTAAAGGACAATTTACATAGAGGTTGTTTAGATTGGAATCCAGAATACTATCCCGATGATGATAGTGATGATTGGAAGTTTAACATAGCGGCAAATGTCCAATGGATATGTGAAGAAGAAAT
>Ga0208668_1000263_pt1 | contig 14046 bp, 31 predicted proteins | sample 18_taG_FD_184093 | JGI IMG/M metagenome (GOLD analysis project Ga0208668, IMG submission 184093) | Marine viral communities from the Subarctic Pacific Ocean - 18_ETSP_OMZAT15316 metaG (SPAdes) (version 2) | ecosystem: Environmental > Aquatic > Marine > Oceanic | place: Pacific Ocean | collected...
TAATAAAAGAACATGAAAAAATATTTAATAAGAAATAATCAAGGTCAATTCAAACAAGCTATTTGGTGGGAGAAGTTGATCTATGCTCTTAAACAGAAGCTGAAAAAGCTGTTGGATATTTAATTATGCTAACCTTACTGACAAATGCTATTCCAGTTGTTCTAGGATTTCTAGCCAAGCTAACAGCTATAAAGACGCAGCTTGCAGCAGACAATCAAAAGCTTATGGTTGAGGCGTTGATGGTTAAGGCGGATGCTATTAATCAAGCAAGAGAGGCACAACAAAAGGAGTCACCTTATTCAGCCTTCACGCGAAGAGTATTCATATTTGTGGTCTTAGGTATGGTGGTTTTCATGGTGGTGGCACCAGCGCTATTAGACATACAAACCGTAATTCCAGTAGTTAGAGAAGGTTTTAGCTTCTTAGGTATTGAAATTACACCCGATAAGACGGAATTTATTACCGTCAAAGGAATGCTCCTACTAGAGGAGGTACGGGCTGTGTTTGTCATGATAGCTGAAATGTTCTTCGGAGCTACTTTGGCTAAGTCGCGGTAATAGTATGGATTTGCATAAACAACTCAAAATAAATTATCTAGTGATGTATCAAATAATACAAACAAATGCACTATTTTGGAGATGGTGTTTGAAAAGGGGATGATAAATTGATGCGAACGATCGCGTTCGTTTGTGACTATAACTCTTTCTTATCTGTAACAGATCGCAGAGACACCACGGCAAATCAAAAGCTTTGGCTAGACGCTGTTGCTTTAGTTAATGCTGAACATTACGACACATTTAAAGAAGAGCTTTGTAAGGCAATTGAATTGCTTGTAGATGACTCTGTATAAGTATTAGATAATCGTAGGTTAAATAAATCGTGCCAAAAATCGTGCCATTCATCGTGCCACGAAGTCCGCAAAGCTAGGGGTATCAGGGGGTAAGGTTTAGACGTAGAAATCCCCTATATATGATGTAAGTCATTGATATATAAGGGAAAAGGTATGGCTGGGCTGGCAGGATTTGAACCTGCCCCTCATGTCGTAGCAGTGGGGGTTGTAGAGCCATCGTGCCAAAAATCGTGCCAAAACACCTAAATTTAGAGGTTTTTCTAGGGGTGAATATCGGGTAACTGAAGGGTACTTTTACCCAATTTCACAGGATTCTAGTTTTTCCTCATTTAAAGTAGAAAACATCTCTACTGCTTTATTTCCTGCATCGGGTGAATCTTCATCAATCCACTTAGCGTAAACATTCATAGTTTGCATGGGTGTCGAGTGACCCATTTGTTTTGATAACCATCTAACTGGTTCACCTGCCATCAACATCATAGTGGCGTAGGTGTGTCGTAACTGGTATGGGTTTCTATACCTTACTTTTGCTTTTTTACAGATAACCTTAAAGTGTTCACGAATTACACCATCACCATTCCAAGGTTCTTTAGTGTTTTGATTATTGAATATTTGTTTGCCTACTAATAATGTATAGTCTTTCTGAGACTCTAAGGCTTGAAGTGCGTCAGGGAACAGCTTAACTTGTCTAACGCCTGCCTTTGTTTTAGGTCTTTTAAGTTTAGTAGCCTTTCTAGGTTGTGCTTTGTTAATTCTAGCAGCACCTCTATGCCAATCTATATCACTCCATGTAAGACTAACCACCTCTGAGGTTCTTAAACCTGTCCACATAATGAATTGAAAAAGGTTGCGGTCTTGTTCGTGCCTACAAGCGTCTAGGATTGCCTGTCTCTCATTCATATCAAAAGGCGCTATCTCTTCTTCTTCAGGGTTAAAGTCTTTCTGAATACCGTCTACTGATTTACCAAGTAGCACATTTGACTCAACTAACCCATCATCCACAGCGTGTCTTAGTGCTTTGCGAAGTGGGGCTAATTTGTTTTTAATAGACTTGGTGGTGTTATTCCAACTTAAAGCCATCTTCTTAATATCAGACCATGCAAGGTCAGCTAATGGAATATGACCAATGTCAGGTAAGAAGGATGTGCGTATTATTCTGAGGTTCTCTTTTTTTGAGGTTTCTTCTAAAGTACGAGCATTGTATTCGTGCCAAGTTAAAAGATATTCGCCTGTGGTTAATTTATTTGATTCCTTGCCAAGAAGGTCATTAACCTTTTGTATGTTTTTATTTGAATCGGGGAAGGTAAGCTCATAGTTGAAGATACCTAGCTTTATTTCAGCCAGTATATCTTCTCTGAGTTTTGATACTTGTTCTAGGTTAGGATCGGTAGGCGTGCCTTTGATAAGCTCAACCCACCGTTTGCCGAGGTAAGTGAATCTGAGTCTGATTGATGACTCGCTATTGATTGAAACACCTCTGTACCCTGTACCCATCTCTCAAAACCCTCTATGCTTATCAGCACCCTACCATCAGGTGCTTTATATCTAATACCATCACCCCATACGCCTTTATCTAATTTATGGCGTATAGACTTCTCTGAATAGCCACTCTCTTGAGCAAATTGTTTAATAGTTCTAAATTGTAGCATAATATTTAATCCTTGTTACTTTTTGTGTCTACTATATAGTTTTAAGTGCCATCACCCAAAAAAATTATCTTCTACATTATGTTGTTTTTTAGCTTGTTCAAAACCATCATTAAAAGCGTTATGTAATTCGTTTTCCTTTTGTGGAGATTCTCGCTTTTCTTGTTTCTCTGAGACTTCAACATGAATATAAGGATTTCCAGCTTTGCTTGTTCTAAACCAAATACCTACACGCATATCATCGCCTCTTTCATTAGTAAATGGTCCTGTCCAATCTGGCTTAGAGTCACCCTCTTCTTTATATTTGTTTTGAAATAAAGCTCCAGTGTTGGGTTTGTTTTCATTGTTTTGATAATCTGACATTAGTTTCTCCTTATTGTATTGTTCTTAATTCATTGCTTGTAATAACGCCACAAGTAATATTTTCTATTTGCTCTGCTCTTTTGACTGGCACAATTCGTCTGCCAGTAAGCCATTGTGATACACGTGCTTGTGTTACACCAATTTGCTCTGCGAATTGTTCTTGTGTTTTGTAGTTTTCCCTAATAAATTTTTTTAGTTTGTCTGTGGCTTCCTTATCAATAACAAGGTTTTTTCTTCTTTCTACAAAAAGCGCCATTTGTAATTGCTCTATTTGATTTGCTCTTGACTCTAAAACCTCCTTTTGGTAATCGATAAATTCTTGTAAGCGTTTAATGTCATCATCTTTAAGGGCATCTATTTCATTACGTACTTTCACATAATCATTAAATTTATCTTCTAATTCAGTCATACTTCTTTCTCCTTCTTATAGTTACGGGTGTTATTAAACGACCTGATATGGAACACTTACGCTTGTCACATTCCACAACATTGCCTGTCTTTTTTAAATCATTTACTCGACCAGAGACAGCGTTAATCTCTATCTCGGTCCGTTCTTTGATCTCACGAAGAGATAAAGGTCTTGAGTAGATTAGCAGGTCAAGTATCTTTTGAGCTTGTTTACCTACCGTTCCATCTTCTACTATTTCTTTATATTCCATTTCAGTCTCCAGTTGTTAAAATAAAAGCCCTGTGTTGGGGTAAGGCGTACAGGGCAAACGCCACGGAGAAAATAACCTTAGGCAGTTTGCTTTTGTTTCTCAGCAAAGGCTTTAGCTGCCTTTTTAATCTTTGCCTGTTTATCAGCCGATTTTTGCTTACGCTCTTCAGCCATACGCTCATTTCTGTCTTCCATGTATTCAGCATGTTCAACACTAAGGCCAGCTTTAACTTTTTCAGTTAATTGTGTATCGCCACGCATTTCAGATACTATTGCTTTAATAGAATCTTCATCATCTTCATTAATTGCGTTAAACAATTGAATACCTACTTGCTCAGCTTTGTAATTAAGCAAGTCTTCAACTTTTTTATTTTCTTCTTGCTGGTTAATTGCTCTTCTAATAGTGTCTGCTGTATCAACGCTTGACTCAATTCCAATGGCAAAGAAGCCTAAAGCTCTACCTACAGACGAAGTTTCGCAACATTCTATGAATGAAGTTTTATTAATGTATGATGTATTTTTGTCTTCATGGGCTATGCCACTAGACACAAGTTTGTCATCAATAAAAATTTTGGTTTGCGTAGTAATTGATTCACTATCTTGTTGCAGCACATTAGTTACTATGCTTCCATTTGGATAATTTTTTCTAAAGTATTGAACTCTAGTTTTAACTTCTACATATTCTTTACCATGTATAGGTATTGTTTTTAATTGTTCCATTGCTTTATCTCCTTAATTATTTTGACTATTGAATTTATACCTTGCAGTCTCACGTCTAACTGCTCAGTGCTTGAGTCTTGTATGTATTGATATTGGTCTTCTTCTGAAACACCTAAATGTTTGTAAAGTAACCTTGTTAAATCAGTTCTTAACAGCATTTCTGGTAAATCAATTAGTTTTATCTCATTTGTATTTGTCATCACGTCTCCTTAATTAAAGTGTTTTTCATCTAAGTTAAACTCTGCGATCACTTGAGGACACATTTCTGCATGATTCGCAGTACACTCATCTAAATCGCTATCAAATAGATCGCAAGTCTTGCAATCCATCTGTTCGCTTGCAGCACACTCCCAACAGTCTTCCATGTCCTTTTCCCATTGCTCTGATGATGAGACTCTGGCAAACCATCCCTGTAGGGTTTCTTGTGAAAATTGTTCAAATGGATTAGTCATATCAAAAATAAACCTAGAAAAAATAAAAACACCATCATTAAAAGTAAAATGCCAGTCCAAATAAAATCAACGAGCCACTCAATAAATATTTTTCTTTCTTTGGCTGTCATCTTCCAACCGAATATTCTGGTCTACGAGCTGCGAACTCATGGGCGGTTTCTAAATTAACGCCCTCCAGCATTGCATTGCCCTCACCATCAGTGACAAAATATATAAGTTCACTTTCTTGAGATAGTTTTTTCATTGAATGTGCTAGACCGAAGATTGAATCGGGATCAGCATTAGCCATTTCGTTCTGTAGATCAGGCTGCTCTGATATGTATATCTTCTTCAGCTGCGCTTGATGATCAGGGTCAAGACAGAACTCTATTTGTTTCAACTTAGAGTGTGCTACGAATGGTACTAATTCTTTAAGAGTGTGCCATTTATCTACAGGAGTCTCTTTGACTAGATTGTCGTAGACTTCATCATCAAGGGTGTCATACTCTCTAAGAAGTTCAATAATGCCATCCAAGACATATTTTTTAATGACTACTGTTGACATTACACCACCTCCCCTTTAAGAACACGCATTTCCCAATCTGGAATTTGAATATCAAGTTCTAATATGTGTATAGCTTTGGCTTTTGAAATACCCATTTCTGGGTTAGATAAAGATTTCCAAAACTGGTCAACAGATCGACTGTGTAGAACATGAGCCTCCTCTTGATAATCACCAACTTTATCTCTAAAAAGCTCTAGATGTGCTTTAACATAACCTGCTTGCCTGCATCTTCTTCTTTGTTTTTGAATACTGCAATACATTGTTGCACCTTCTTTATGTTCAGGTATTTCAGGTTGCCCAATGTGTAGAAGATAAGCCTCCTCGGAAGGCTCATTAGGGTCAGTCACATCGACCAGATCCTTATCAGCGTATGTATATTCGTTCATTTTGTCGTTTACCCCATTTAGTGAGGAAAAAACCTTTCCTCGTGGCCTACAAACTAAAGTTAAATTGTATTTCTTTCTTTGTTGCCATATTTCTCTCCTGTATTAATGTAAATGGTCGAATAACAATTCATATGTGAGATCTGGGTTTTCGTCTGTTAATTGATCTAGTTCATTAGTTGTTAATCTCTTTCCTGTGCTTATCCATCTTGCATGACAAATATATGCATCTGCATGATCGTTTCCGCCTCCAACACAATCAAAGTCATAGTCCTCTACGTCATCGATGTTAATTGGAACTTGCTTTAGTTTATCGAATGTTTGTAGTGCTTCTTTAGTTGCCATAACTGTTTTCCTTATGCTGTAGTTGTTCGCTTATGTCTCTTATATTTATCATCTAAAAACTTTCCAAAATAGCCATAGTTGAAACAAAATACATACCCCAATTAATGTCTCACCTATGTCCATTCTCTTTCCTTTTTTTTCTTAAATGCTTTATCAAAAGCATCTTCAAAAGGCTTTGCTTTCAAATATTCGTAAGCATATTCATCAACAGCAACATAACCCTTGCCTTCGACATAAATAAGCTCACCCGCCTCTTCTTGCTCTAATACCCAGTTACCTGTTTTGCTCATTTCTTTATCCCCTTTAAAAATCTAATAATCTTGATAGTGTGATACTTCAAAAACCCACCTTGGTATCGCGTTCTAAATGGATTATTCATCAGATCAAAAATGCTTAAATATTTATTTTTTATAATATTTTCACCTCTACTATAATTGTTTACTTTTTGTATGTACATTAGGCGGTAAAAACCCTAGGCATTTTGCCCAAAGCATCTCCATATATAGACTCAGCAAACCCTCGATTGAGCGCTGTTTGTTTTTTGATTTTAAGGAGTTCCTCGGCTACCAATACTGCTTGAGCTTGATTCATATCACGAACCTTGTCTTGAATTTTTATAGGGAAGTGGGCGATAGCAGCTCGCTGTTTATCATAGGCTTCATCAGCATAATTATCCTCTACTTCATAATCCCATTCGGGTTTTTCTGTGTCGTAGTTATAGCTCATTTTCATTCTCCTCTATTATTTAAAACTATTTTAGTTGGTCGTTTGTAAAATCCAAATTTAGGGTCATCATCTGACACATTGATTTTTGCGTAAAAAGACACTTTATCGCCTTCTTTCCAGTTTGATTTTTTTGGTTCAGCGCCATTTAATTTAAAGCCTCTATCGTCAAGGATAAAAACTCTAGTAGAGCCACCCCATTGGCTGTCTTTCCAATAAGTGTTTTGAATAGTTCCCTCTATTTTAATTCTTTGCTCAGTAACAGGAACATCAACTAAAGCATCGTGTTCAGCTTTACGTTCAGCTTGAGTTTTTTCCCATTCAGCATCAAGTTTTGCTTTTTCAGCAGCACGTTTTGCTTTTTCCGCATCCCATTTGGCAATCTGCTCTGAACTAGGCTCATAAATAAGGTGTGTGTATTTATCAGCATCGCCCCATTCATTAAGTTCGGTTTTAGTACCTTCAAGTTTGTCATCAGCAGATAAAAAAGACTTGGCTTTAGAAATGGCGGTATCCCAGTCTCTAGAAAGATTTTTGATGTACCGTGTTTTTTCGTTAATGCCATATTCAGTAATAGCAACCTCCAATTCATTTAGAGTGAACATACCGTTGCCATTACCAGTAGATATAATATAAGTTGTCATTTTGTAGCTCTTTTCTTATTAACTTACTGTGTATTCTATATTACAAAAAGTAATAAGTCAAGTAAAAAGAACTATTATTTCTGAAATAAATTGAAAGGCTTATATAAAGGAGATGGCTTATATAAAGGAGCTTGATTAAAAGTGCTTGTGGGGTCTTCCTTCTACTAGAATTTGATTTAGCTCGCAGGTTTTTTGAGATTGATTATAGCCAAATTGATATGACACCATAGCTGTGGATAATAATAATGAACTAAGCGCTGCCCAAACTATTATGTTTTTACTATCTATTGATAAATAACCACCTGCGATTTTTGATTTAACAGCTTGTTCTAATGCTTCTTGTGTCATTTTATTATTTCCTTGCTTAACTTTAAAAGTACAAAAATGTACCGACACTAGATGCTTAGTGTCATTATTATCCTCTTTTATTTTTTAAAAAACAAAACCTGTATATGACATCAAACGCCTAATATCAAGCTTTATGAGTTTTAAGTAATAATTATACAGCACTCAATTACATAAAATAATGAGAATAGTTCAGTTTAATCTATTTTTTTGCGCTATATGTGATATAAGTCACATATTTTATTGTTGGAAGAGTTTTGGAGGGTTTTAAATTAAAGATCCAGTCAATAATATAGCTGTATCGAGTATTTGTTTATCAGTCATCATTTCAATACCTTCGTCTTTTTGAGACTGGTTGTAGATAAAAACAACTAATTGAACTTGTTGGTCTTCTGATAGACCAAGCTCATTTTTTTTATTTAAATCACGCACCGCTTTTGAGCATAAAGATATTAGCTTGCCGTTGAGTTCACGATTCTTATCGCCACCATATAGTAAATATTGGGGAGATACATTTAGATACTTGGCTAAGTTGTTGAGAGCTTTGATAGTGGGTTCATTTCTACCAGTAAAGTAATGAGATATTGCGCCACTACTCTTAACGCCCATGACTGGCATAATGTCATTTTGCGACACGCCTTGTTCAGCCATCAGCTTCTTAGCTCTTTTAGTCCAGTCATTGTTCATTATCTGAATTATACATCGAGAGCATACAAAATGTACCTCTTATTACATTTTTTAATACATTACTGTTTTATTTTTATTAAATAAGCAACCTTTCCACGCCATTATAGATTACAATAAATAACATTATTTAAATATAAATTTATAAAGGATAACAATAATGAAATTAAGAGAATGGGTAGTAGCGCAAACTGAGAACGGCAAATATGCTTGCATGGAGCGCGTTTACGAGGATATGTCTGCCAGTTTAGGTGTGGGTTCCGGCTCAGTTCGACAGTGGGTAACAGGCCATAGAGATGTGGGCGCTAAACACGTCTTAAAAATTGAAAAAATAACAGATGGAGAGGTGAGCGGAAGGGATTTACGCAGTGACATCTACCCCGAATAAATGAACCAAGTGTGTAAATCACAATGTAGATGTGCTCATTATTGCCTAGCGCATAGAGTAACTACTAACCTCGCATTTAGAGAGCACGAGTTAGTTGAAGGTGAACCCGATTTAAAAGAACAGTGCCCTTTATTTTGGGACGCAAGAGAAGATGATGATGGTGCAATTAAACATTAAGCCCCTAAGTGTTAATAACGCTTGGCAGGGCAAAAGGTTTAAGACGAAAAAATATAAAGCATACGAAAAGGAACTAATGTTACTACTACCAAACAAGTACGAAATACCAGATGGCGATCTTCACGTTATCTATGAGTTTGGTTTAAACACTATGGCTGATTGGGATAACCCAGTGAAGCCACTACAAGATATTTTACAAAAAAAATATAACTTTGATGATCGTAGGATCTTGAGGGCCGAAGTATTTAAGAACGTAGTAAAGAAGGGCGGAGGTTACTTCAATTTTGAAATCAGGGGAATAGCATGAAATATACTTTGTATATCAATCAAGTAATGGCAGTTGAGCTTGGCATAAAAAATATCAATCAGGCTCATGTATTTGATATGTTAAGTACCGTGTCAACTTGGGCAACACCAGTTGAGATTGATGGTGGTTTTTATTATTGGGTATCAAGACAAATTATCTGCCGTGAACTAGAGTTATTAAGCATCAAGCCAGATACTGTTTATAGACACCTTAAAAGTTTAAATGACTTAGGTCTAATAGATTATAAAAAGTCTGGTGTAAAGGACTGTATTCGCCTTACAGATAAGGGCAAAACATACTTTTCAGACACTATGTCGGAAATGAATCCGAATGATGAGGTTCCCTATGTCGGAAATGAATCCGAGCAAACTCGGAATGAAATCCGAAATAACTCGGAAATGAATCCGATATATCCTACCTACAAACATCCTACTACTAACATCAGTGTGTACCAAAAATTTGATCTTTCTGGTTTTGATGATTTTGAAAAAGAGATAGCTATGCAAGTAATTGATTATCGTAAATCAATTAAATCTCCACTTAAAACTATTGCTGGTGTTAAAGGAAGGGTTACAGATATTCAAGACGTTATGACTAAACATAAATTAACTCTCAAAAAGGTAATGGATTTGATGTCAAGTAATGAATGGAAAACTATCAAAAAAAGTTTTAATTGTTTTGAAACAGAACAACCAAAGAAAGGAACGGTTGATGGAATGAGTGACGTTAAAAAAGCAACAATCCAAATGCGGATAAATGCAAAAAATACAGCGAGGTTAGCATCATGAGTGTAATAGATAAAGCAAAAGTAGAAGAGTGTGCAACAGACATTGTTTCTGAGTTTATTGTCTACAACAAAATCAAAATGAACGTGAAGAATATTTGGATTGAAAAGTTAATTGAATTCTTTGGTCTTGAGAAACCAGACTATAACTTATTCCAGCACTCGAAAGTAATGGCAGCAGTTGCAAATATACCTAGTGAGAATGGTATTAGTGATTTGTTGGAGTTTTTAAAGAGGGTTGACAACGAAGCCCCCCAAAAGCTTAAAGATAAAAAAGAAAAACTAACGGGTCAGGAATTACTAGCATATCTCGAAAAAGAATTTCATTCTATGAACTTCAGCGACAAAGTTAAAAAGACTACTGGCTGGTTTACTTGCGGATGCCCAGAGAGTAGGTTGCCGAAATATATTATGGAATGGGTAAAGACTATTGATGATAAAGATATTTTAAAAAACCTGAGAGAACAATACAGCATTGGTAGAGACAAATGGAATTCTATCTCACACTCTAAAGTGGTGAGAGGTATAGGTGTCTAAGATAACTAAATCAGCCAGAGGTATGGCTTGTCAGTTAAGACTAGATGGGTGTTTGTCGGGTGGTGAGAACCCTACAACTGTATATGCTCATCTTAATACTGGTGGTATGGGGCAGAAAGCTTTAGATATACATGGTTTTTATTGTTGTTTTTCGTGTCATGACTACTATGATTTTAGAAAACAAGCAGAACCACCTTATGACAAAGAAGGATTAGAGAACAAAGCACTCAGAGCTATGCGAAGAACCCAAGAGATCTTGACTAAGAAAGGCTTAATGTGAGCTGAAGACTTTTTGGACAAGAGAAGAAATTTATTAAAACAATAAAGGAGATTTATATGGATAAGTGGATTGAGTTGGTTAAAGACAACAAGAAGTGGGCGATTGTAATTGGTTTTGTGGTTTTAGCTTTGTTGGCGAACCTCTTTGGTCTTAATTAATGAAATTATTTGTTGATAGAGGTAATCCAGAGACAGCCATGAGGATGGCTAAGAATATGATGGTATCTCATTTCAACACAAGTAAAAACGATAAGGCTGTTCTGGAAATAAAAGAGAATAGTCTTACAAGGACTCAGCGACAAAACAAATTATTCTGGATGTGGATGACTTTGATTGGAGATGAGGTTGGACACACCAAGGATGAGATGTCGGAGATATTACAACAAGCAATATTAGGAGAAAGCAGCTTCCCTTCTAAATTAGATGGTGCAGATGTAAAGAAACACAAGAGAGCTAAAAATCTCAGCATTGTAGAAATGACAAGATTCTTGGAGCAAGTGGATATATTCGCAGCAGATACATTGAGCATGCAATTACCTAGGCCAGAGGATTTGTACTGGCAAAGCATGGGGGTGATTGAATGATAACTGTGCTGCAAAAATTGCACGAGAAGATAAGAATCATTCAGGGAATGGCTGAGGCAGGGCATCACATTGCTCAGGATGAGTTGACTAAAGGGCAGTTCGAGCAAATCATAAGAGAATTGAACTTGGTTGGTTTTCAGGAGTGGCAAGCCTCAAAAAAGGATAAGGATGACATTTAGATTAGATGAAGGCCCTGATGATCTACCAGAAAGATATATTGCAGCTCTTTTAGTAATTGCTAAAGGAAAAGAAATATCTGTGGAAGAGGCTCACGAAGAGGTTAGCGATACATTAGATGCAATTTACCAAGAGGGTCTTGAAATTAAGATGGATTTAGATAGCGACAAAAAACAAACGAAACATTAATATGAAAAATATATTAAGAGAAAAGACAAAAGCAAAATGGGTATCTAAAAGAGGTGTGGGTATAGAGGACAATGCACCACCAGTGGAATACTATAAAGGCAAGAGAACTAAGTTCTGGGATGGAATTTTAGTTGGATTGATAGTGGGATATATTCCTTATTTGTGGCACATGAATTTCTAAAATGGATAAAGAGTTACCCATCATAATTGGCGATGGTTTAAGTAATAAACAAGTGAAATTTATCAATGCTTATGTGAATAGCTATTGTAATGTCAGTAAAGCCTGTAAAGCGATTGACATATCTAGGCAGACATTCTATATGTGGGCGAGAGAACTTGACACATTTAAACAGGCGGTAGAACAGGCTAAAGAGGCATTAAAGGATAGATGGGAAGATGAAATAAATAAGCAAGTATTCGAGGATAGAAACCCAATAGTATTAAACAAATTTGCTCCGATGGTCCTGAAAGATAGAGGGTATGCAGATATAAAGGATGTGAACCTAACAAGTACAGGGCAGCAAGACAATAATGTGGTCATTACTGTGGTTGATTCTATAGCTGATGTAATAGAAGAGGAAGAGGAGCAAAGAGTTGAACATTGACCTAACATTAACTGAGCAATTCACTCCGTTTCTTAAACCAAAGAGGTTGAAAGTGGTTTTTGGAGGTAGGGGGTCAGGCAAGTCTTGGTCTATAGCACAGCTTCTTATTCTTAAAGCATGGCAAAAGCCAACGAGAATACTTTGTGCTAGAGAAATACAACGCTCAATATCAGATTCAGTGCTACAACTTCTGAATGATACGATAGGGAGAATGGGTCTTGATAACTACTTCGATGTCCAGAAGACTCAGATAGTAGGAACAAATGGATCACGCTTTATCTTTGAGGGCATGAGGTCCAACATTACTAAGATTAAGTCTATGGAGGGCATTGATATTGCTTGGGTAGAGGAAGCTGAATCAGTAACCTATTCATCTTGGGAGACTCTTATCCCTACTGTAAGGAAGAAAGGCTCAGAGATATGGGTTAGCTTTAATCCTAATGATGAAATGGATGACACATACCAACGCTTTGTAGAGAATCCACCACCTGAATCACATATCTATTCTTGTAAGGTAAATTTTAATAATAACCCGTTTTTTCCACCTGAGCTTGAGAAGGAAAGACTACTACTTAAAGATAAGAACATTGACCTATACAATCATGTCTGGGAGGGAGAGGTGTTATCCAATAGAGATGGTGCATACTTTGCCAAGTTCATTCAGGATGATCAGATTATGGACTTTGCTGTAGAGCCTAACATTCCTGTTGATACTTACTTTGATCTTGGGATTTCGGACAGCACAGCTATATGGCTGGTACAGCAGGTTGGTAGAGAGATCAGAGTTGTAGACTGTTATGAGAACCAAGGAGAGGGGTTACAGTTTTATATTAATTGGCTTCATGATTGGAGAACTAAACATCAGGCTGTCTTGGGTCAGCACTATGCACCTCATGATATACAAGTCAGAGAGCTTGGTAGTGGCAAGTCAAGACTAGAGACAGCAAGAAAGCTAGGGATAAACTTCAGAGTTGTTCCTAAACTGAGTATCGAAGATGGCATCCATGCTGTAAGAGCGATACTTCCTAAATGCTATTTCAATAAGAAGAACTGTAAGACAGGACTTCAGGCACTCAGACGATATAGAAAAGAGTTTGACGAAAAGAAGGGAGTGTATAAACCACATCCTCTTCATGATTGGTCATCACACTATGCTGATGCCTTTAGGTATTTCTCTATAGCTTTCAGAGATAGAAGTAAACAACAAAGAGTAGGACAGCCACAAGCGAATATTGATTGGCTGGTTGCATGAATGAGGAGAATTATTACATTGGATTCAGCGATAGAGAAGGTCTGCATTTCTGGGATGTGTTCACTACAAAGAAGTTCAGACATTGCTTTGCCTTTAAATGGGATGGATTTAATTGGATAGTGATAGAAAGTTTAGGTTGTGCTTTAGATGTGGAGATCATGCCTTATGGTGAGGATGATGATGTTCCACAGATTATGGAAGATGCTGGTTATTTAGTAACCCAGATGAAAAGAATAGAGCATAACAAATATATTTTTAGGGGCTGGATGACTTGCGTGACAGTGATCAAACATTTGCTAGGAATAAGGAAGGCTTGGATAGTAACACCCAAGCAATTATATAACTACATAGAAAGGAGAAATCATGTATAAGTTAATCACACTCTATAACAAGGAGTGGCTGGAAGATAA
>Ga0208668_1000264_pt1 | contig 14035 bp, 28 predicted proteins | sample 18_taG_FD_184093 | JGI IMG/M metagenome (GOLD analysis project Ga0208668, IMG submission 184093) | Marine viral communities from the Subarctic Pacific Ocean - 18_ETSP_OMZAT15316 metaG (SPAdes) (version 2) | ecosystem: Environmental > Aquatic > Marine > Oceanic | place: Pacific Ocean | collected...
CTTTTCTCAAAAGGGCGATACAGTAATCCTGCAATGCTGAAGAACTGGAATTGTATGTTGTGAACATTCTGGCTTGGGTAGTGCCAAAGATATATAACCATAAACTACCCACTATTACCTTGACAATCTTCAAAACTTATGATAGACATATTACCCCATGCATTATAGAGAACAGTTAAAAATTATACAATCACTGCAAATTCCTTCCGATACAGATACACGTATGGATTGCCCGTTCTGCTATCACCCCAACTCATTCATCATCAACAATACCAATGGTAAATTATCATGGTATTGTTTCCATGCTTCCTGTGAAGCCAAAGGTATGTTTCAACAGGAAAAGACGATGGATGATATCAAGGCGTTTCTTTCCCTGAAGAAACCAAAAAAAGATTTTACCATTCCTAAACATTTTACACTGCCCATAGGTCGGGCGGAGAATTATCTGTTGCGAAATAATTGTTATGACGCATATGCAAAAGGTCTGGCGAAGATACGTTATGATGTGAGACAGGACAGAATTGTTTTTTTAATTAATAATAATAATAAAATTACTGGGGCGATTGGTCGGGCCATGAGCAGGGAAACCTATCCCAAATGGTACAAGTATTCAAGTGATGAACGTAGTCCCTTCCTTTGCGGCACGTCCCGTACTGCTGTTGTGGTTGAGGATTGTGCCAGTGCCTGTGCCGTATCAAGGGATTATACAGGGTTTGCATTGATGGGGACGAATTTTTTAGATGAATACATCCCCTATATAAAAAAATATAGTAAAGCCATCATAGCATTGGACAGGGATGCAACGACCAAATCATTTGACATAGCCAATCAAATAGGTTATTATATACCAACTGAAGTTAAGATATTAAAAGATGATTTAAAATACTTTAAACCAGATGAGATAAAGGAAATGCTATGCAAAAGAAAAGATTACCAAGACTAATAATAGACTTTAAATCTAAAAAAATAATGAAGGAATTTGTAAGAGATGCTTTTCAAGGAAGTATTAAAACCATTTCAGCAGATTATCTTCATTTAAATCCTAAAAATTATAATGTAGATACATACGCAACAAAGAGAGTGAAAGCATGATTAAGAGAATACACGTAAATCAGCACAACATCAGACATAACGCAAAATTTACGAATGGGCATTTTACTCAATTGAAACCTGTCGTGTCCGTTAAGACGTACAAAGAAAATATAAAAGGTAATACCGTGCAAATTAATGGTGCTTCCACAGTTGTTTATCAACCAGATAATCCATTATCGTGTGGTGCTAGAGTTTGGATAGAGACAAAGGCGGAAGTTCGTGTCTATCATATGGAATCACGACCAAGAGAAGATAATTTTAATAAAACTGTTTTGGTGGAAAGAATTGTTAAATGACCTTAAAAGTTGCATCCCTGTTTTCTGGAATCGGGGGTATGGATTTAGGTCTTGAGGCTACGGGACATTTTAAAACAATTCTGTTTTCAGAGAACAATGAATTTTGTCAGAAGATATTAAAAAAACACTGGCCTGACGTGCCAATCATAAAAGATGTAAGGAGCATTAATGGAAAAGAAATCGAAAAAGCGGACGTTATTGTCGGAGGATTTCCTTGCCAACCTTTTTCAGTTGCCGGAAAAAGAAAAGGCAAAGAAGATGAAAGACATCTCTGGCCCGAAATGTTTAGAATTATTAAAGAGGCAAGACCATCCATCGTTATTGGAGAAAACGTGCCGGGAATTATTAACACACAAATGGCACTCGGACAATGCGTCATTGACTTGGAAAGCGAAGGTTACAAAGTACAACCTGTTGTACTACCAGCTTGCGGTGTCAACGCCCCGCACAGAAGATACCGAGTCTTCATCATCGCTATGGCCAACGCCGACACAGGATTCGACTTTAGAAAGAACAAAAAAATACAAGCAGGGCGGAATGCCTCTGACAGTAGCGGTAAAAATGTGGCCGACTCCATCAGCAGGGATGTGGAAGCAGGACGTGAACGACAAAGGAAGATATGCGAGGGATATAAAAGCAAAGGGATATCAGATAATGCTTCCGGCGGAAGTGAAATTAAGAGATTCACGGACAACTGGAGTATTGAACCCAACGTGGGTCGCTTGGCTCATGGGGTTTCCGACAGGGTGGCTAAATTGAAAGCGTTAGGAAACGCAGTGGTTCCGCAGTTGATGTATGTCATTGGAATGAGCATAGTAAGGGCGATGCAAGATGATTAAAAAATTATTAAAAAAATATTTGATTAAACTTCTTTTATTTGACAGGGATGTCCAATATGTGGTAAGGCAAATTGTATTAACAAACATAAGGAAAAAGAAATGATATTTAAAATGCTTACAATATTCCTGTTGCTGCTTATTTTAATGTATATGTGTGCTCAATGAGCAAGGCTACATTAAAAAGAAAGAAACACAAGGGCAGACGTAAGGTCGGCTCAAAGAAAAGACGCAATCGCAGACGCATACGTCTGGGGCTGAGAGTCAGAAAAAGGAGAGGGAAATGAGTAACTTGAGTAAAAAGATGTTATTTACTTATTTATTATCTGAAATAAATGTATCAAAATATAAACAAAAAGAATTAAAAGAAAAAGTTAAGGTGATTTATTATAATATCTTTGAAAGGAAGAAAAAAAAGAAATGAAAAAATTTTTAGTGAATGTCTGGGATGAAAACACCTATAAGAAAGTGTTTGAGGCAGACAATAAAGAAGAGGCAGAAAAGTTGGCTCGTGAAGAAATGGAAGAAAAGGGAATTGAATTTGAAAATGGTTGGAAAACGGGTCATACCGCAGATTATGGTGTCACGGATATTGAAGAAATTTATACAGGAATAAAGGAATTATCCGTGAAGAAGAATGCAGTTAGGAAAAACAATGAGAACCTATGAAGTGGAAATACAAGTGGTAAAATCAGAGATATATCATGTGAAGGCGAAAGATGAAGCTGACTTGATTGAAAAAAATAAAGGTGGATTAATAGAAGAAGAAGGTAAACTTATCAGGACAGATGAAGCTGAAAATATGATGGGTGGATGGAAACAGATAGGAAACAAAAAATGAGCTTTGGTTATTTAAACGAATACAGAAAAATTAAGGCACTGAAAAGGCATGAAATAAAAAATATAAAAAAGGCTTATCAGGGGATAATTGTCAATGATATAATTTTAATAGCTAAAAATAAAAATAGATTTAAGTTACTGGGAAAACTGGATTGGGTGTATTACCCTAGAATAAATATACTGTGTGATAACCTTAAGAATAATACCGTTAAAGAGTATTACGAGGAATTAATTTCACACGAAAAATCTCCCTCCAATGAGTGGAAGGATAAAAATAAGGAAAAAAAATTGAGGGAATTTTATGACAACAGACAATTTAAAGATAAATAAAAAGTTTGATAAAGATTTAAGATATGGGGAAATATTTGAAAATCAAGTACGTAATGTACTGGTAAATTCTAAATTGGAAATGAAATGTGAGAGAGACCGATGGATGAATACAGGAAATGTTTTTCTAGAATATGAATGTAATGGAAAGCCTAGTGGTGTATGTAAAAAAAGCACTGAATCAGATTTTTGGATACATGGACTGGATTTAGGGGGTAATCATATACACTGTGCTATTTTATTTAAAGTGTCTCGTTTACAAAAAATTGTTGATAAATATAAAGATACATGTACACGAAAAGGTGGTGATGGTTATCGGTCACTAGGAGTGGTCATACCCATATCAAAATTATTTGAAAAAGAAACAATTGATATTGAAAAAGATGAATCAGATTTTTGGGGAGAATGGAAAGAAGATGTGGAAACTGATTAACTGTGGTACATATCTTTGGTTCGTGATGGAAAAGAAAAAATATTTTCATTGTGTATATAGTAACACGGGGGAGTATAAAAAATTAAAATTAAGTGAAAAAAAATATTCTCTTTACACCTCACGTGATAGAATGTATATAGCGTATTTAAAAACTTGGCCACTTGATACTGCACCATGCATACTTGATAGAAAAGCTGCAAAGTTCTATATAAAACATTGGAAAGATAAAACAAAAACAAAAAGAATGAAAGAAATTTTAAGGCAACTTAAATTGACACAGAAGCAATAATATGATATAAACATAAATATGATAGAAAAACAATTACTAACCCTTTGTTTAAAAAAAAATTTTTATAAAGAGCATAAAGGTAAATTATCCAAATCATTATTTACTAATGGTGTTGGAAATTTTTTTGAAACAATACAAAAAGCCCATGATGAATATGATACAGATTTATCATTGGATGAACTGTCCGTATTGCATACGGAAAAATATAATCCCGCCTTGACACGTGCCTCAAAGCATAATTTTAATGAATTAGTCAATGAATTAAGGGATGAACAAGAGCCAAATCAAAATGTCATCAGTGACATCATTGAATCATTGCACAGGCGTAACCTTGCTCATCGCATTGCTGTCATGGCTACGGACATATATAATGGAAAAGCAGAGAATTTTAGCACGATAAAGAATTTATTGGATAATCCTCAAATCATTGAGGAAGGCAATGAAGAGGCGGTTACATCAAATGTCAGTGAACTATTGGATTTAATTGATGTCACGACAAAATGGAAATTTAATTTGCATTCATTGCAAGAACAGGTGTCCGGCGTAGGTGAGGGCAATCTAGCAATATTTTTTGCTAGGCCAGAGACAGGCAAGACTGCCTTTTGGGTTAGTCTGGTTGCAAATGAAGGTGGTTTTGCCAGTCAAGGTGCTAAAGTGTGTGCCCTTATCAATGAAGAGCCGGCTGTTCGTACACAAATGAGACTGATTAACGCCCATACAGGCATGACACGGGATGAAATAAGGGATAATACGGCAAAAGCCAGTGAATTATGGTCTGAAATAAACGGTAATATTACGTTACTTGACACGGTGGATTGGACATTGGATGATGTTAATTCCTATTTAGACAGCCACAAGGTGGACATTCTTATCATTGACCAGTTGGATAAGGTTAATATCTCTGGTACGTTTGCACGAACGGATGAAAAACTTCGTGCCATCTATACAGGCATAAGGGAACTGGCTAAACGCCATGATATATGCGTCATAGCTTTATCACAGGCATCGGCAGATGGTCATAATAAATTAAATTTATCGTTTGACATGATGGAAAACAGCAAAACAGGAAAAGCGGCAGAGGCGGATTTAATTATTGGCATTGGCAGACAGGATACAAGTAACCCCAATGAAACCCTGCGACAATTAAATATTAGTAAGAATAAAATTAATGGTGTTCATGCGGAAATTATCTCCTATATTAACCCACAATTATCAAGGTATGATGTTTAAAGTAGTTCATTTAGAATTGGTTGAAGCTAATGAATTTATTAAAAAACATCATCGGCATATTGATGAGATACAAGGTCATCGTTTTAGTATTGGATGTACATACAAAGAAAAATTAATTGGTGTTGCAGTTTCAGGAAGACCAATCAGCAGGCATTATGACCAGTCAAAAGTAATTGAAGTAACAAGATTATGTACAGATGGGACAGAAAATGCTTGTTCTTTTTTATATTCTATGTGTGCAAAGGCATCTAAATATTTAGGATATGAAAGAATACAAAGTTATATATTAGAATCTGAATTAGGCTCTAGTTTAAAAGCATCAAATTTTATATACAGTCATACGAGTGAAATTTCTAGGTGGAATAAATATAAAAGAAATAAAGAAGATAGAATAAAACTCTTGCAATATTATGAAAAACATGATATGCCTTTATCGCAAAAAAAGAAATTATTTTATAGAGATTTAATATGATAACAGTTGTTGATGTAGAAACTACCTTTGTTAGGGATAAAACAGGAAAACTAGACCCGTCACCTTTTCAAAAAGATAATCAACTGGTCAGTGTCGGTATCAATGATGAATATTTTTGCATGTTTCATAAAACATATAAAGATTTTCATATTGCTAAAAACTATAAAGCCGTACAGGAAATATTGGATAAAACTAAATTACTCGTGGGTCATAATTTAAAATTTGATTTAGCATGGCTCTATGAATGTGGATTTAAGTATGAAGGGCGTGTGTATGATACCATGATAGCGGAATACGTGCTGTTACGGGGATTAAAAAAGAAATTATCCTTAAAAGAAATATGCAGACGCAGGAATATTACACAAAAGTCGGACATTATTGACATATACTTAAAGCAGAATATTGGATTTGAAACCATACCTTGGAATGTTGTAGAAAAATATGGCAGGCAGGATGTTAAGGCAACACAATCTTTAATAGATGACCAATTAAAGGATTTAAAGTTACCACGTAATAAAAATTTAATTGCCACTATTAAGATGATGAATGAATTTTTATTGTCCTTAATTGAAATGGAACGTAACGGCATTTACGTGGATACAAATACCCTAGAGGAAGTTGAAAAGGAATTTATAAAGGAACATGAGGAATTACGTACGTATATTGACAAAACAATATGGCATATGATGGGCGATACGCCTATTAACCCCTCAAGTCCAGAACAATTATCATGGTTAATTTATGGAAGAAAAGTAAAGGACAAGAAGCAATGGGCTAATTTTTTTAATATTGGCATTGACCCTTTTACAAAGCGAAGTAAAAAGCGACCCCGTTTATCTAAAAAACAATTTGATATGGCAGTACGAGCTTATACAAAAGATATTTATCAAACAAAAGCAGCCCAATGCAGTGATTGTATGGGTAAAGGAGTTTATCAAAAATATAAGGTTAATGGAGACCCATATAAAAATTTAACAAAATGTGATACATGCAGTGGTCAGGGTGTTATTTATCATAATGAAGATAAACTGGCAGGATTTCGCCAGAAACCAAGAGGCATTATGGATACATCAGAAGGTGGATTTAAGACGGATAAGGTTACGCTAATGAAATTATTGGATAATGCTCAACCAGATTTAGTGGATTTCATTAAAGCTATTACTAGATACAGTGCCGTGGATATGTATTTAAAAACATTTGTTACGGGTATATCAAATCATACGGATAGTAATGGATTTTTGCATCCAAAATTCATGCAATGCGTAACGTCAACAGGACGATTATCAAGTAGAGACCCTAATTTTCAAAACCAACCACGAGGGGGAACATTTCCTATTCGTAAGGTGGTCAAGTCACGATTTGAAAATGGCAGTATTATAGAGATAGATTTTGCACAATTGGAGTTTAGAACGGCTGTATTTCTAGCACAAGACAAACAAGGTATGGAAGATATAAAAAATGGCGTGGATGTTCATCAATATACGGCAGATGTCATTGGTGTATCACGGCAAGATGCAAAGGCACATACCTTCAAGCCATTATATGGTGGTACTACGGGTACGGATGATGAAAAAAGATATTATACCGCCTTTAAGGAAAAATATGAAGGCATAGCTAAATGGCATGAACAATTACAAACAGATGCCATAAAATATAAATTGGTGCGGTTACCTAATGGCCGAGAATACGCATTTCCATACGCACAAAGACAGGTATGGGGTGGGTCGAGCTATGGTACCCAGATTAAAAATTATCCTGTACAGGGCTTTGCTACGGCTGATATAGTGCCAATAGCATGCATAAATATTTTTAATATGATGAAAAGATTTAAACTTAAAAGTAAATTAATTAATACGGTTCATGATTCCATTGTCGTTGATGCAATGAAGGATGAAATTGATGATGTTAAATGGTGTCTGTTTAAAGGGTGTGAGGAAGTAATTGATTCATTAAAGAAACGCTATGACATAGATTTTAACATCCCGCTTGACACAGAGTTAAAGATGGGGTATGATTGGTTAAATTTAAAGGAGGTGTAAATGAAAAATAAAAAACAAGATAATAGAATATGTCTTTTTTATGTTACTGAAAGATTATTTCAATTAGGTGATATAAAGAATGATGTACCTTATGATAATAAATTAAGAAAAAAATTACATGAATTTAAAAATGAATGTATTCATAATTTAGGTGTGAACTCATTACATAATCATAAGAATTAGAAAGGAGGTATAAATGGGTGCCATGAAATGGTTTATGATGGGTGTTGAAGAATTAATTGACCCTGATAAAACCCTGACGGAAAATATAGACATGAACAAAGACAATAAGGTTGAAGTTCGTGGAGAAAAATTTAATGTTCATACAAATGACATTGAACATGCTTATATTTCAGTAACACAAGGAGATGAACATGACTTATTCTGAGGTATTGACAGTAGGAGATTTATTTGTGGAAAATGATGACTGGGTAAATAATGAAGAAGCCTTAGTATTTCAAAAAATAGAGGATTTAATACGGGAATATAAAAAGGATAACGGCAAGCGTCCTACTGTATTATATATAAGTGAAGATGAAGAATTGCAAAGTTATTATATGTGGTTTTCTTCAACATATGGCTTAAAATATGAGAAAACTACTGGAGTAACGCATGTTGGGTAACATTGTAGAATGGACAATAACCCTTATAATCATTGGATTAATTATAATATCATTTTTATTATAAAAAAGCTTGACAAACCCCGTTAGATGTGCTAGAAGGGGTATAATCTAATTATTTACAGGAGGTAAATAAATGAATAATTTAGTAGATGTAAAGAAGATGTCAAACGCAGACATTATGAAAGCCATAGGGCAGGATGATGGAAGTAGTGTTCCGTCACTTCCTCGTCTTATGATAAATAGAAACCCAGAGGACGATGATGGTCATCGTTTACCTATTGGGTCATTCAATGTGTATCACACAGGAGCAGGGGAAAATATTTATGGTAAGCCCATAACTTTTAGACCATTTCTTAGTGCGATGCAATACATGGAATATAATGCAGAGGAAGGAGCATATCTTTCCCGTTCCATTATATTTAAGAATTGGAAAGATGAACCAATTGACACCGTGGGTGGTGTTCGTTGCGGCAAGGTTCCTTTCAAGGAAAGGGCTAATCTGACTGCTGACCAACTGGCAGAGCAACGTAGCAAAAAATGCTATAGGCTTGTTTATGGCTTGGTATCCTTTATTGGAAAGACAGCAGCAGGAGCAGACCATGAAGTAAAGGATTATCCCGTACTGTGGCGTGTAACAGGGACACAATTTAATCCTGTTGGTAATGCACTGAAATCAATTAGCCAACGCAAGAAACTTATGTTTAACTGTTTGTTAAATTTAGAAACAGAAAAACGTAAGGCAGGTGCTAATGTATTTTATGTAGCAAAAATTAATGTTGACGCTGATGCCAATGTTAAATTAACGAAGGAAGATGAAAATACCATACGTAATTTTCAAGAGTTAATTGATACTGAAAATAAGGATGTATTCACCTTATATCAGCAAGCAAAAAAAAGCAATATTACTAAAGATGATGTAATTAATGCTAAAGTTATTGACGAGGTTAATCCTGTAGAAGAACTATCGTCATAATGTCACATCCTATTCTACAAAAAGTTCAAACTTTTTTAGAAAAAGCAGGTCGTCAGAATGTAAAAATTTCTGATGACCTGATTCAAGAGTTTGGAGAAGCTTGCAAGTCTGCAATCCGAAAGCAATTCACGGATGAACGAGGGGGCAATTTCAGATTACGTATGAGTAATGTAGGAAAACCTCTTTGCCAATTACAAATGGAAAAGAAAGGTGCTAAATCTGAGTCGCCACCTTATGACTTCAAAATGAAGACATTATTTGGTGATTTAATTGAAGCAACAGCTACATTAATCTTAAAATCGTCTGGAGTTAAGGTTCAAAGTGAACAAAAACCCGTTAAATATAAAGTAATGGGCGGCGAAATAGAAGGAACTTATGATATTGAGATTGATAATAAAATTTGGGATATCAAAAGTGCTTCTCCATTCGCCTTTAGTAAAAAATTTTCTCATGGGTTTAACGCCGTCATAGAAGATGATGCCTTTGGTTATGCTTCGCAAGGTTTTATGTATGGTGCCAGTGCCGGTAAGCCATTTGGTGGATGGATTGTCATTAATAAATCCACGGGAGAATGGTGTGTAACTGAGACACCATTGAATATAAATGAATATAAAAACAAATATGTGTCTTTAGCGAAAGATAATATTAAATCCATTAAAAAAAACAAAAAATTTAAGAGATGTTTTACGGATATTGAGGAGGTATTTAGAAAGGTTAAAACAGGAAATAGAACGCTTGGCATAACCTGCAGTTATTGTTCGTTTAAAAGGGAATGTTGGGGAAATCAAATACAATATCTTCCGCAGCAACAATCACAGGCAAGAGACCCTAAATGGATGTGGTATACCAAGATAACTAATCCTAGGGTTGAGTATGTTGATAAATAAATATGAAATAAAAGAACCTGTTTGGAAAGACAACAGTATAGGAATTGCTGAATTTAGATTAAAAAATGATTTAATAGTTAATATAACTTATAAAAATAAAAATAATGAAACAGTTTTTCCAAATACTTATATTATAAAAAACCCAGATTTAACAGACAGGGCTTATCAAATAATATATGGTAAAAAAATATATAAATTTTTGATAAATGAATTGGAAATTTATGAAAACACGCAGTAGAAAAGCGAAAGGAAGAAGACTGCAAAATTGGGTTCGAGATGAATTACTATCTTTATTTACTACTCTGTCCGATGATGATATTTATTGTGCTATTATGGGGGAATCTGGTGCTGATGTAAAATTTTCCCCACTCGCCCAGAAAATAATACCCTATTCCATTGAATGTAAAAATAAAGAAACATTTGGTGGAATATATAAAGTTATAGAACAGGCTCATAGCAATTGTAAAACTACGCAGATTCCTCTGGGTGTGATTAAAATGAATAATTTACAGCCATTGGTAGTAGTTGATGCACGACATTTTTTTAACTTAATGAGGAAACATGGTAGATAAAGTAGATTTTACAAAAGGTGTTAAGATAATCATATCACCTACAGAAGATGGATTTGCATGTGGTATAATAAATGAAAAATTAGATTTATCCAGTGAGGGTATGTATGTATGCCATATTATTGCTAATGGTATGCTTAAATTTTCCTTAGACCATCCACAAGATGCATTTGATTTGGGCATAGAACAAGTACAAGAAAAAACATATAAAGATAATGGGAAAGACTCACGATTTAAAGGTTATGATAATGTAATTGACTTGGCTAAAATTATGTTTAAACAAAAAAAGGATTTGAATTAATATGAAACATGCAAAAGAGTTGTTGATGAGGGCACATACTTTGGTCAGGGGAGACAGGGAAAGAGATTATGGTGATAAAGTTCATAATCACAATAACATTGCTAAGTTATGGTCAGTATATTTAGATGTACCTGTTACAGCACATAACGTGGCCATTATGATGACCCTGTTAAAAGTTGCAAGAACAAAACTTGGGGAAGTAAGTGAAGATACTTATGTTGACATGGCCGCATATGGGGCCATAGCAGGGGAAATTAAATTTAAGGAACCAAAAGAAGAATCAGAAGGAGAAAAAAGAGGTAGAAAAACAGCAGAATATGTTAAAACATTAAATAAGGAGAAATAATATGGAGCATATATCAAATTTATTATATACGGCACTTGAGCATGAGGCCCAAGCAAATATTGATAAAGCCGAAGCAACTATGGAAATATATTTTAACAATCCTGTTGGAATAGGAGAACATCCACAGCATTTAAATGAAATGAATAAACTACTTGATATCATATCAACAAATGAAGACAGGTTAACAACTCTGATAAAATTTTTTTCCGACTACAATGAAGGGAGGGGAAACGTATGAAATACATCATAACACAAGAACAATTACGAGTTATTCTTAACTATTTGGGTACACGTCCGTACATGGAAGTGGCTAAATTCATATTAACTTTAAGTCAACTGCAACAAGTTCCTGATGATTCAAATAGAAAAAGTGAATCAACAAAAACTAAGCAATAAAAAAGGAGAGCACGAGGCTCTCCTGTATAAACTTGAAGTTAAAATAAATAGTGATGGAAATATATTATTTAATTATGACTGGGTTAAACCAGAGCATATATTAGATAATTTAAAGAAGTATGAATATAAGCACGTTATTTGTGCCCTTATTCGTCATTGTTTGTCTAACGGATATAAGTTAGATGATGAATTAAAATATTTATTAAGGAATATATGAACGATTATATTGAATTTATATATGGAACACCACAATTATTTTAAGATTTTTAAGCACTAGCCATATGGTCACTTAATTCATTGGCTCTATTGGGTGTTTGTTTAGCCCATCTTGAATCAAGCATTTCAGTACCTGCTAATTTATAATCTCTATTTTGTAAAGCTTTAATCATGTTTTTAAATTTTCCAACACCAGAATAACCCATTTGAAATATCATTTCACAAAGTATTTCTTTTGCCGTATCTGAAATACTGCGTAGATTATTAATTTCACAAAAATTTATCATTGAATCCCAACCTTTATTAAAATCCTTGTTAAATAATTCTGTTAATTCTTCTTTGGAATATTCCTTTCCTTCTACAAACTTATCTTCATGAACAATTAGATGTCCAAATCCTATTGTTTTTTTTCCAAGTGAATCTAGGTATATCATTGACCTAAAGCCTTCATGCATTTTAATTTTTTCTTTTAGATTTTCCTTTGACATTACTTTAAGTGATTCATTAATATGAACCACCCCATCACTAAACACTTTTCCACGTCCTTCTTAGTCATATTTGATAGTATTTTAATAGTATTTTCCATTGCTATTAAGGTTGTGGTGGAAAGTAAGGTTCCGTACTTTGCATTTCCAGTTGTTTTTCTTCAAGAAACTTTATTAAATGATAATCCTTATTAGGATTAAATTCTGATTTAGATATTTCCCCTTCTGTTTTTTTCGGTTCAGTAAAAAAGCTTTTAACTTTTTCAACACCTTCACCAATTACTTTACCTGTTTGTTTAATGATATTCTTACTTTCAACATCTTGCAATTCACCGTGACGTTGTTCAAGTAAAACTTTTAAATATGAATTGGTAGCATCTGTACTTCTTTGTATTATTCTATCATCCAGTTCCTGTGCGGTAATTTTTCCTTCAATATGCAGGTTACGTAAATCAGAATCATCTTTATTTTCATTTGCCAATTTTTGTGCTTGTTTTAATAATTCATCTGCATCATACATGCCGGCTTTTTTTAAATTCTCTTCCATTTGCTCTGCAGTTAAATCAGTTTCATATGTAGGAATACCATAAGCTGTCATAATAGTTTCTTTACCAGTGGCTTTTTGTAATAATTTTTCTTCTTCTGGTGTAATATATGCAAGCGAATGACCTTCCGGCCCTGCACCCGATAAAGCATCTAATTGTTTTGCCATAATGCCGCTTTGATTTTTTGGTTCACTTGTTGATTTTCCTTCCTTGAACATTCCTTTTAAATTATCATATACTAAAGCCATATTATTCTCCTTATTTAACTAGATTCCTTTAACATTTTAAATAACCCATCTGTTGGTGACCATTTACTGTCACTTTTTCTATCATACACCATTTTACTTTTTACTACCTTTTGTTTATATTTAGGAGTTCTTACTTCCTTTGCCATAGGATTAGATTTTTTTTGAGATATTTTAACCATCAATAATTTTTATAATATATTTATTTAAGCAATCTTTTTGATGTTAATTGCATTTTCTTTTCCTTTATTCTCCCCTATTTCAAATTCTATTTCCTCTCCTTCTTGTAGTGTGTTGATACCTGCTTTTTCCAAAGCTGATACATGCAAGAAGACATCTTTATTTCTTTCCTGTTCAATAAATCCATATCCTTTGGTTGGATTAAACCATTTAATTTTTCCTGTAGTCATTAGTTTCCTTTATAGTTATTTGTTATTCCATTTTTCCTTCTTGCTTAGCGTCCATCTTTTGAATGCTTCTTTGCTTATTTCTTTCTTTACCATCTTTGCTCCTTCTGGGAGTTCATTATGCAATGTCAGTATTTCCCCGTCATTACTTAATTCCACCAACGCAGGGCCACAAAATGCGTTCTTTG
>Ga0208668_1000268_pt1 | contig 13928 bp, 31 predicted proteins | sample 18_taG_FD_184093 | JGI IMG/M metagenome (GOLD analysis project Ga0208668, IMG submission 184093) | Marine viral communities from the Subarctic Pacific Ocean - 18_ETSP_OMZAT15316 metaG (SPAdes) (version 2) | ecosystem: Environmental > Aquatic > Marine > Oceanic | place: Pacific Ocean | collected...
AGCGTTTTGCTCGGCAAGGAAATTACAGTGACGCTATCAAACTGACCTTGACAGGCTAACCCCACCGCAGACAATATCCGATTCCTGAAAAAAGTTTTTTTGTTCAACACAAAACAGTGTTGATGAATCAGTAACAAAGAAAACACAACACAAAACTTAACAAAAAGTAGCATAAGTTACACGAAAAAGATTTTTGAAAAAACTTTTTTCGTTGTTTACAAATCATCACGCAAGTTTTTTTCGTTGAAAAGTTGCTGCGCGCACGAAACTGAAAAATAATTTTGCGAGGCAATTTGACTTTTGGTATAATACACATATCAGGAAAGGAAAAGTTTTCTTGATACGCTCTTTGACAATCGAATATGTGCTGTTCATATAAGGAAAACTTATTATGATTACACTTAAAAAACACGATAGTTGGGAAGCACATGGTTGGCTTCACTCAAACACAGGCGGTCTTTATTATAGACCTCGGCACAATTCACCAACACAATTCAGATATGTATTTTACGGAGTTGATGATGCTGAGAAAACGTGCGAAATCGTTTTGAAACAAGATGGCGAGTTTGAAATTATTGGATGGGCTTTCAAAGATAGGGAAAACAGTTTCCCATCTATGACAAGTGCCGTAAGACATATTCAAAACATCAGTTGTCCAAAGGAACATGGTTACTCCCACACTTACGAGTGGAAGAAATCTGACTAAACCCAAACCCAAACCCGAACAGCACATATTCGATTGGCAAGGAAAGATAGAAGTGTTAGAACTCAAACAGGCGAAAGCCACAACGAAAGGAATGTAAGAAATGAAAAACAACAAAGACATTTGCGAAACAACAGGATGTACAAAAGTTGCACAGGTTGGATACCTTGGCGCGCCACTTTGTGCGAGTTGCAAAAACCAAATCCAAGATCACAAGTTTGAGAACGGTGGTCTGACTATGGCGGTTGCAAGTTTCAAGTCCAACCACCCCATTGCCTTTGCAACAGGACGAGTTCAAGATAATCACTAACCAAACCAAAGAAAGGAAATTACAAATGCCATATCAAAAATACAGATTTACAGCAACGAAAATCAAGAAAGGTGAATGGTTGTATCGTGGCTACACCATTAAATTAAATCACCATGAAGGTTTTGCGCCCCATCAAAATCATGGTGGGCTGACGTATCTTATTGCCCCGCATACATCGTGGAGAATTGACGGATTGAATAAAGAGTTTCAACAACTCGGTGATGCAAGAATATACATTGACCGTAAAGAAAGGAAAGATCAATGAACACACTATGGAACAATGGAACTTGTCCACCAGAACAATGCGGTGGTAGAAAACGAAAGTGGAATTGGTGGTTACTTAAAAAGAAGCATTGGGAGCAATGCCCCAAGTGCAGGGTCAAGCGGACATGGCACACCACGCACAAGACACGATCTTGGAACAATGTGATGGGCAGCAGTTGGTGCGAGTTGTGGGAGTGCCGTTGTTGCAAGCATGAAGGAATCCGATGTCGTGGATACACAAGATTATGAAATCTAAAATTGCCTATTGGGACGGCAAATCTAAAACCCCGCCCCACAACCCAGAAACCCCATTACCTAACAAACCCCTTACAAAATTAGGGGGCTACGATGGCTCGTGCTGCATCCATCGAAAGAAAACGACTCACCGCCCCTTGGAGAATCGAGGTGCTTAAAATGCGAGGTAGGTCGCAATAATTGGATAGGTGCGTTTTTAGCCCAATAAACAGGGCGTAAATAAATATGCACAAAAATAAAAAAAAAGTAGAAATATACTAAATAAGTGGTTGCATATTCAGAATATGCCGATGTATAATTACAGCAACGAAAGAAACAAACCCCCAACGAAAGGACAGAACAATGAACAACGAAACAAACAACACAGTAAACGAAACAATGACAACAACAGATTTCACATCAAACAAGATGACTCCAATGTGGCAATCAGCAGATGGTAACGATTGGAAAGTAGTAGGTGCAACTCAGCACATAACAATCAAGTGGGAAAAGAAAGGTAATTTTGAAGTAATCATCTCAGAAACACCACAACTACTAAGCAATGGTACATTTGGACACGCTATTGCAACTAGCACAGTTTTTTGTGGAACAATGAGTGAAGCAATGGCAACTGGCTTGAACTTCGCAACACCTGACCACAACCGCAACTGGGAATGCTACGGTGTTTCGCATAAACTTATTCATAGAATCTCACCGCACGGCTCAATATGGACAAGTCGCAATGCTTAACCCAAACAGCAAACAAGCAACCAAAGGAAACACCATGACACACAAAACACAACAACGAATTGCAGAACTAGCAAAGACAGCAATCATAATTGAACACGAAGCGGGAATCCGAATCGCCAGAAGTGAAATCATTTTAGGCGAAGGTAAAGAAGTTGATGCGATGGTTCGCAAAGCATTATTGCAAGGCAAAGAAGTTGCTTACAAAGCAGATGGTCGAAAAGAACAAATCCATGACCGTCTAGTTTTTGAGTCAAGCAAAGAGGGAAGCGGTCGATACACTTGGAGCAAAGACGAAAACAAAGTTGCATACAAAAGAACTTTGGTCACAACTCACAAAGACGGAACACGAACAGAAGAAGTATTGAAAACAGTTTGGAAAAGTATCTAACCCCCGCCGAAAGGCACAACGAAAGGAAAATGAAAATGAGAACCAAGAACGAAATAGCGTATGACAGAATTGCAGAAATAATATCACAAACACCATTGTTGCCAGACAAAATAGCAGACAACTCATTGGTGTATCAACGCCACGCAAGAATTCAGATGCAAACGCTTGTGGATTTTATGTGCTTGTGGCTTGATGATGATAAGCATTTTGATGAGGTTCGTTTCAGGGAAATGTCGAGAAGAAATGGATAACACAACAGCCGAAAGGCACAACGAAAGGAAAATGAAATGACACACAAAGCAACTAGATTGAAACCAAACCATGAAGAACAACAATCACGATATGAATACCGTGGGTTCCAACTTGTGAGATGGGTGGGGAATCACAAGTTTGGGTGGTGCGCTTACCGTAACGGTTGGTCGTTTCCACAAAGAAGTTTTAAAGAAGCAAAACTATGGGTTGATGACCACCTCAAGTGGGCATGAACAACCGCCGCAAGGCAGAAAAGGAAAATGAAAATGAAAATCTACCAATACAACCAACGCGTTCAATACTGGTATGACCGAACAGACCGCACTTGGTACTGCCAACAGAATGATATCAACGGAAACCTAGTTGACAGACCAGATGGTACAGGCGGAACAATGCCCGCAATAGATTCCTACACAAAAAAGGATTGCGTTGAAAATTGTCAAGAACTAGAAAACGAATTGCAACAAGCAAAAAAGGAAACAGCACAATGAAAAAGTTTGAAAAAACAAAAACAACATTGATTGAACTCCAAGCAAAACTTGGAAAGAAGTTTGATGTATCAAAATTGTGGGTAAGAAAACACAGGTCAACGGTGAACGAGTTTTGGATTGAAGGCGAATTGGTTATGAAAAATGCCTTCGGAAAAATCGTATGGGATTTTTGGCATGATGATTGTGGCAATGTTGCCAGATGGATTGGTGGAGTTGGTGCGGAGTTTATCCCAACCATACACACGCACCACAAAGCAACCACTTGTTATGTGCTAACAAAATGTACAATCGGTGCGTTTGAACATGAAGATAAAAGAGAGCGTTGCGGGGAGTTTGTTGACCTTGAAGAAGCGAAACGATTTGCCTTGGCAACTGTCTTTTCTTTGATCGAACTTGATGAGTTTGAGAAGGATGCGGAAACAGGATTGTGGGGTAGACCAGAAGACGGCGGCGTATGCGGCGGCTTCCGTAACGGCGAACTTGAATACATGGATGGAATAACAAAAAAGGAAACAGCACAATGAGTATTTCAGAATCAAAAATAGAAGCCAGAACTGCGTTGCTTGCAGCGTTCCAAAAAGACGCGGCGGGGTGCGTTGAAGAATGGGCGTTGTATAAATGTGCCTGTGAAGTCTTGGATGGCGAGGACATTATTAAAGTTTGCAGCCATCAACCTGTTACAATTCAACAGGTTCAGCAATGTATACAAATGCAACGTGTACGCGCAATCAGCGAACTCACCGCCGAGTTGGTGGAGCGTATCAAAAAAGGAAATGAGGATAAACAAAATGGATAACTTTGACTACCATCGTTCGATAGCAGTTGCACTTTTCGCGGCAGTGGTGCTTGCTTATGTTGGGGAGTGGTTTGGATTTTCCGCGATGGTCGGCATCGCCATACTTCAAACTTATCGTGAACATCGTTTCAGAAAACTACATTTCCAACAATGGGAAATTGAACAACAAGAAAAAGAAGGTGACAAATGAAAACGGCAATTTACATAGTAAAACTAATACCAGAAAATGAAGTGAATGGATCATTGCAAGCAACGGTCTATCGTCACAAGAAAAATGCAATGACGGCATACGAATCATATTCAAAATTGCTATTCTCTGGCAGTCTTGAAACCGATGAAGTGCAATTCTTGAAGTACACTTTTGTGGGAACACCACAAACAGTTGTGGCGAAAGCCTTAGAAGTCGGCAGCGTATTATCGCGCGGCGAATACATAACCTCTGATCCATTTTGCGATGGTGATTGGGATGTTGAGATGTTGAATACAACAGGCAGTGAAGTTGCTTCGACATGAACAGGCAGACCAATAAACACCATCGAGATATACCCCACCCACCCAAAGAAAGGAAAATGACAATGCGTAGACCACCACTGACAAGAAAAAGGATTGAGGCACTAATTGCTCTTTCCACTTGTGCGCACAGTTTCATTGACGATGAAGATGACTACCCACATCGAAAACAATGTGAGGATGGCATCAAGTTTGTAGTAAAACTGAAACGATGGCACAAATGGAAACAAGAACAGAAAGGAAACAAATGATACACAAACTATGTGACAAGTGTGGCAAGACCGAATCGGTTGACTTCATGGTTCGCCTTGACGATGACATTTATTGCACAGAGTGCGATGAAGAAATGAAAAAGGAGATGCAGAAGGAAGATGAGTCAAACAGGATCGCTTGGTTGGCTCGGCAAAAAATCAACAACGAAAAGGAAAATGAAAAATGAAAGAAGAAAAATGCAAAGATTTGTACGAGTGTATTGCCGAAGGCAAACAACCCAACGGTGTAGAATCGGAAAGATATCTGCTTGGCTACATATTGATAGACCCAGAAGTGTTAAATAAAAAGATAACCAAAAACTTGTGTGAAGGGCATTTTTTCAACAGGGCAAACGGCTTGCTGTTTCAGGCTATGAGTAGGTTGCACGCGGAAACAGGTGAGTTAGATTTGGAACAACTGCAAAATGCACTTGAAAGTGATGGCATACTTGAAGTAACAGGTGGAAAAGAAAACCTGTTGGAACTAGCAGACGGTCACTTGACAACAATGGGTGGATCGGAATATCACGCAAACATTATCTACAATAAGTTTTGCAACCGCTTTTGTATTGGTGTGGCGAAAGTTATAATTTTCGATTCGTTCAACGATTTGGATCAACCCGACAGCATAGCCCAAGCAGCGATTACTTCTTTGGCTGCTATAATTAAAACAAGATAAAGGAAAAAGAAAATGAATGACTTTACAGAAAAACTATGGGAGTTTGCACAGGCAATGCCGCCTGTCAACTCGGCACAATCAATTCGCAATCCACTTGGAGATCGGCGCGGCGTGAAGCAGCCCTGTTCGTTGATGGCATTGAAAAGTGTTGACACAATATCAATCGGCAACAAGATACTATTGGAATTGTATGAACGTGGAATGACCGATGACGAATTGGAAGTGACACTGAAAATGCGACATCAAACAGTGAGTGCTTGCCGAAGGGGATTGGTGAAGAAAGACCTTGTTGTGCCATCGGGCGATACCAGACCCACGCGATCAGGTCGCAAGGCAAATGTTTGGAATGTTACTGAAACAGGCAAGCAACAAGCGGGACTTATCTTGAACCGTTTGGTATAATGAACCACGAAAGGATTGCAGCATATAAAAAGTACGGCAACGATTGTCGGTGCTGCAACCACAACAAAGGAGGTGCTACATGGCACTAAAAGGAAAGAAGCCGCAGCAAAAGGATAAGCGGCTAAAATTATTCATGTATGGTGAAGCAGGAGTTGGCAAGACAACCGCCGCTTGTCAAATGCCCTGCCCATACATAATCGACACCGAGCGCGGTACGGATAACTACTCCAACATGATTGATAGTGTTGGTGGTTCGGTGTTTCAATCCATCGATAGCGATGAGATCATTGAAGAAATCCGAACGCTACGAAGTGTGAAGCATGACTTCAAAACTCTTGTGTGGGATTCTCTAACACCGTTCTATTTTGATCTGCTAGAAAAAGCAGAATTGAAAGTCGGTTCGGAGTACGGTAGGCATTACGGCGAAGCCAACAAAGATATGAGAAGGCTTGTGAACCTGATGATGGGGTTGGATATGAATATAATCATTACCGCGCACGCAAAACCTGTGTACGGTGACGATATGAAAATCCTATCGGTAACATTTGACGGTTGGAAGAAATTGGATTACATCTTCGACTTGGTGTTGGAGTTGCGGCGTGGTTCACCATCGCAGCGATACGCTTGCGTTAAGAAAACACGCATTGAATCATTCCCAGATGGTGAAACTTTTGAATGGACACGCGAAGCACTTGCCGAGCGTTACGACTTGAAAGATATGGAACGAAGTGCAACGGTAGTCAAGGTTGCCACACCTTCACAGGTGAAGGAAATTGAAACGCTTACGAACATGATGACCGATGGCAATGAGTTTGTCAGCAAATGTTTGAGCAAGGCGGGTGTCGATACACTTGCCGATCTGACCACGGAACAAGCAACCAAGATGGTTGCACATTTTACGAAAGTAATTGGAGGACTTCATGTTTGAGTTTAATCCCAAAGAAGCGGAAGACAAGTCGTTCATTTGTCTTCCCGCAGGAGAGTACGAAGCGGAGATAGTGAACGCAGAAAACAAGGTGTCGAAATCGTCTGGCAATCCCATGATTGAATTGCAAATGAATTGCCACGCCACGGAAGGCAACGCGGTTCGGGTGTTCGATTACATTGTCAATCCCAGTTCCTTGTGGAAGTTGAAATCAATTTGCCGATGTTGTGGCATGGACTTCAACGAGGGAAAAATTGACGAGCAGTTGTTGGTTGGTAAGCGAATGTCGGTGAAGTTGAAAGTTCGCCCCGCCACCGACAATTACAGTGAAAAGAATGAGGTGGTTGCGTACTTGGAAGGAATATCTTCCACGACTCCCACACAAGCACCAAACTCTGGTACACTGAAATGCGGAATAGTAGCAACGGACGAAACGCCATCTTTAACGGATGACAATGTGCCGTTTTGATACACTTGTTTCCTTTCTCATCGACTTGCCCTTTTGCATTCACGCAGGGGGCGGGTCGGTGATTTTAGGAACACCAAGCCAATGAAAGGAATCAAATGGCTACAAATAAAATATACGAAATCACAAATTGGAACCAACATTTTGAGAAGGCACAAACCAGAAGCAAGCCTGTTGCAAAACATTCTTGGGTAGCGATGCCAAACAAGCATGAAGGTCTTGGGTTCAAGAAGATCATGCGGGATGATCGGGGGCTTGAAATCTTTGCGGTTTGGATTCTTCTGGTACAGATTGCAAGCAAAGCACCCATTCGCGGTAGGCTTGCAGATGAGGACGGCGAACCGTACTCGTTCGATGATCTTGCCCTGTACGCTTGCTGCAAAACTGAGGCGATTGAGTACGCAATCCCATTTCTAGTATCATTGAAGTGGGTTACTCATCGCAGTATCACCACGGTATCAACGCAGTGTGAGCAAGGTATCAACGCAGTAGGTACTACATTACATAACACTACACAACAAGACACTACCAAACAGAAAAATACCGAACATAATATCACCGCAGATTTGGCTATTCCAAGAAGCCATGATTCTCCCAATAATTACACCGATCAGAGAGAAGCAAGAATGGTTGAGCAAAAAGATGAGGTTGGAATTGTCCTTGCATCAATACCTAAAAACAGGCTCGACAATCTTTTGAAAACGAGGGCGGCAATTGTCAGCGCGCTTAATAGGAGCAACGGTGATCGGATTCAGGCTGCAATTCTACTTGGTGAAAGAATGAAAATGTACTACGATTCAACCGCAGGGAAAAGTCACATACACAAATCACCCCACTGTTTTCTTGATGAGGATTGTCACCTCGCCGATCCTAGTTGTTGGGAGTCAAGGGCAAAACAAAAACCAACTTCAGGTTGGGATTCAATCGAAAGGAAAGAAAAATGAGCAAAGAAATAACAGTTGAAAAAGATGAAGTGGTGTTTACCTTGGATGGTAAACATTACCTGTGCCGATTGGAAGCGGATTTGGAAGTTGAAACAACTGGGTACGATCCCGAAGTAGAAGCCCCATCATTCGACACTATTGAAGTCATGGCAGCAACTACCACGTTGACGTTATACAACGATCACGGCGAAGAAATTGGCACAGTCGTAATGCGCGGCAAACAATTCTTTGAAGATACCTTTGGGGAGTTGGAGGTGGATCATGTCTGAAATAAACAGAACCCAAGAATGGGAAAAGACAAAGGAACTATTGCGAGGGCTGTATCCAAAGTGGGAAACGTCACAAATACAAATTGATTCGTGGCGGGAAGCGTTCTCGATTCTGAATCCTGTGTGGCTTAGGCAAGCCATTGATCTCATGTACCACAGGTACAGTGGCATTGATCCAAAGCCGAAGTGGTTGCTGCAATGCTTTCGTGAAGTGCAAGCGGGCATGACAGGAATACCAATTGATGAAGGTGGGCAAGCGGAAATGCACCAGAGCGAACGTGTTCAGGTTTCGCAACAAGAACAACTTGAAGCGGAGAGCGACCAAGAACGAATGCAGAAATCTGTGATGGCTTGGAGCGATGAAGAACGGTTGAAGTGGGCAACGCTTGCAATTGGCAAATATCCGTTCCTAAAAAAGTACGATCCTGTAAAGCCTGAAACGTGGAGTCGGTCAGCCTGTGGATTTATCTATTGCTTACGAAAGATGGATTGGAATATCATGGAAGGGGCTGAAATGATGCCGTTGGAGAAGGAATAAAGGAGAATAGAGTGGTGGGGGAATCGGCGATTTCAGCCCAATAACGCGGAAAAGCAAAGAAATATGCACAAAAAGCAAGAAATATGCATAAAAATAAAAAAAAAGAAGAAAAATACTAAATAAGTGGTTGCATATTCAGAATATGCCGATGTATACTAATAGCAGTTAAGAAACAAACCCCCAACGAAAGGACAGAACAATGAACAACGAAACAACAACAGCAACAGCAACAGCAACAGCAATAGCAACAGCAATCAAAGCCATGAACGAACTAGTTTCTGGTGGGATGTGGACAGTAACAATGGGCGAACTATTCAAGGCAGCGTGTACGCTAGCGGAGATTGAATCCAAAACACAACACCATGAAATAGCAATAAAAGTCATGATTGGTATTCGGTGCGGTGATTGGGAAAGAGCAACCCGCATTGAAATGAAAGATGCAATCGATTTCTTCAATGCACTAGAAGCAGGAAGTGCAAAGTAAAGAACTATGTTGCGAGGCGATGCACACCTGCGGGTGTGTATCACCGCACAACTTTGTAGCGAACACAACAGCCGAAAGGCACAACGAAAGGACAGAACAATGAACGAAACAACAAACGAAACATGGGTAAAAAAAACATTCCAAAAAGGTTCAGGATGTTACACTTGCCGTGATTGTGGGAAACTAACCAGAGAAACAGGTGATGGTGAATCAAATGCAGAACTATGCAACAACTGTCATTGGATTGCACAATGGTTCAATGGTTGTGTGGATAACGCACCTGACACTGAAGATGGAAAAGATGCAAGAAGCGAATACAAGCATTATGCAGGAAAAGATTTTGATGAAAGTGAATGGGCTTGCCAAAGAAGTTGGTATGTCAAAGGAATGTCTAACGAAGAAATCATAGAACGTAATTTGTGGAATGGGTAACTAGGTTGCGAGGCGAGGTACTACCAAACGGTAGTATCTCACCGCACAACCCTGTGTGAACACAACCGCCGAAAGGCACAACGATTCTTAGAAAGGAATAACAGATGAAAAACGAAACAAATTGGAACAATGAACATTGCAGCGAATGCGGTGAAGAAATAAAGAAAGATAGAATTATCTGGTTGGAGATGAGTACCTCCCACGCATTTGCAAAAACACAAGACAATCAACCATCGAACGAGGCAATTAACTTGCCAAAAGGACATGATTCGCAAGGAAGTTTTCCGTTTGGAAGCACTTGTGCAAAAAAAGTTTTGAGAATGCAAAAGTGTTCGATGCTAGAAGATACTCGGCTAGAAGATGCTCAGAGTGAATAACCGCCGAAAGGCACAATGAAAGGAATGAACAATGAATTACAAAGAAACAACAAACCAAGAAACAATCGACACAATCAGTCTTTCGCAGTTGGTTGATACTGTTGAACAGGCAGAGGATGAAATCCTTGAAGAAACAGATGAAACAATGGCTTTTCTTCGTATGAAGAATTATCAACAATTGAGTACGCTTCTCGACTATTTGCGAATGGCAAAAAGAGCAACAGGTGAACGGCAGCAAATGATTTTGGAATATGCCAAGAAGCACTACAATAGTTTGCGCACTTGGCAACAGCAAAAAGTCGAGTGCGTACAGCCATTGTTACGCAGCGTATCTTTTACTCAATAAACCGCCGAAAAACAGAAAGGGAAAATGAAAATGGAACAAAGAAAATATGACATTAAAGGCATGACCGTCAATGGAAGGGAATTGCTTGCATGGATGGGTAATTCATTTGGAATCTGCGGTGGGGCTTGGCTAGATGAGAAGAATGTTCATAATCTCACAGACAAAGCAATTGAAGGAATTGTTTTTATGTTGTGGACTATGAAGAATCTTCCACCAGACAAAGAAAAAGACAAGCAACTGGTGTTGAAAGAACTTGGCAATGGGTTGTGGGAAGACAATGAATAAACCGCCGCAAGGCAGAAAGGAAACAGCACAATGAATAACCCAACAGCAACATTCTTATTACTTCAACGACTGTTCAAGAAGTATCGACAGCGACCACAAGAGAATCCGCAAAGATGTTTTGGTGGCTGCATTCCGCGAAGCGGGTGGGACGATTGGAATGAAATGTGTGAAGTAGAGTTTGATTGCCACGATCACAAACTCAACAATGAAGCGTATGAAGAATACAAAGTAGAATCAAAAAAACGAATCGGCAAAAGACGATTCAAAAACAGAAAAGGAAAATGAGATGAAAATGCTAATAACAACAAAAGTAACAGACAAGAATACAGAGAAGGAATGTTTGCATACGCACAATAGTAACGAAGCAATCAGAAATCTATCTGAACTTGTGAACGAACTTCAAGAAGGTCAAATGGTTTCGGAAATCATGACTACCGAAAATGGTGCTTGGCTGACAAGTCAATGCCTTTGTGAGAAGGGCGGATACATTCGATGGATTCACACGATGGACGATGAAGCAAAACCATTCACCACGAATCAAAATGTTGAAAACTTCTCAAAGGAAGGAATCAAACAATCGTTGTTCGTTCGCCCAATATTCGATTCGACTTGCTATGAAATTACAAAGGTAATAAACGGCACAACAATCAATCAATATGAAAAACTCAAAAGAAACGATCTTGATTTCTTGATTGGCAAAGGCGTGATGGTAACAATCCAACCAGAAAAGCGATGACTCAATAACCGCCGCAAGGAGTTGAGTTGAAAGAGGTTGAGGGTTTACTCGTCATCTACGAAAGTGGGTGGCGGGTTTTTCTTTTGTAAAAATTAAAGCGGACAAACTCAAATGACGATTGACAGGTAGAGAGTTTCCGCTTAATAATGCGGACTAGATACGGATTTGCAATGAATGTGATTCTGGTACGTTTGTTGATTGTGCGAGGTTCAAGGAGTGAACGAATGACGAATAGCAACAGCAAGGGGAAAAGAGGAGAACGAGAGTGGGCTAAGTGGCTGCGGGATAACTGCGGCTGCGAAGATGCCCGCCGTGGGCAACAGTATCAGGGGAGTGCGGATTCCCCTGATGTTGTTTGCGGCATACCAAACACCCATTGCGAAGTGAAGCGGGTAGAGAAGTTGAACTTGGGGAGCGCGATGGCACAAGCCGTTGCCGATTCTGGTGGTGATGATTCGATCCCCTATGTTGCCCATAGAAAAAATATGGGCGAATGGTTGGTAACAGTTAGAGCGTGTGATCTGATTGCGTTTGCGGAAAACATAACCGCAACCGACAGCGAAAGCAAAATGAAAACTTGGAGGTATGGCGATGTTTGAAGAATTGGTAGAATTGTGTGAGGGTTTAGGGCATAAGATAATTGTTCGTGAACAGGGCGAGAACCTATGGCACGTTAGCGTTCGTGGCGAAGATAGTACGGTGGCACACGCACACGGCAAGTCGAAGGATGATGCAGCCGTGAAGGTCTTGGAGTTGATGAAGCCCGCTAAGAAGCCCGCCAAAACAAGGTCAAGGAAGCGAAGCAAGCCCGCAAAGATTGTTGCAACAAAAGAAGTTGAGGCTGAACAAGAAGGTGCAGAGTGAGAATGCTTTTGTGGGGTAGGCTGTTGATTGTTTGTCCTGAATTGGCTTATGCGTGGGCGATTGTTTGAGTACCACCAAATCATTTCTTGCGTTCAGTTGTACGCATTGTCCGCATCAAGATGAAGTGGCAATTGCTTGGCTGCTTGGTGAAATAGCAAACCGTAAGCCAGATGTGATTATTCATCTTGGCGATATGTGCGAAGGCGAGGCGGGAAGCAAGTGGAATGATGAGGCAATGCACACGCTACTCGATGAGTACGAGGTTGCGAACGAGATGCTCAAATCAATTCGTAGGGTTGCACCAAAGTCCACAAGCCTAGTAATGTTGCAAGGCAACCACGATGCGAACATACTTGCCAAGGGTAGAATCGACCCGCGAGTGCGGCAACTGCTCGACATGAAAAAGAACATTGATGAACTTCGATATTGGAACACCAAGACAGAATATGAATATGATCGAAGGCGTGGTTGCTTTCGGCTTGGACAGGTTTGCTTCTCGCATGGCTTTGAGTGTAGCGGCACAGGTGTTCGCCGTGAAGCGATCTATTTCTTGCAGGGGCATCAGTTTGGATTATACGTTCATGGTCACACCCATCGAGCGCACGAACCAAAACAAATGATGGCAACCACAACAACACCCCTTCCGTGGTGGATTGCGAACGCGGGTTGCTTGCGTGATCTCAAACCAGACTTTGTGAAGCGATTGAACACGCAACTCTGGTCGCAAGCAATCGTTGTTGGTGAAGCCGAAATGATTAAGTCACCAAGATCGCAAAGGTGTTGGGATGCCGACACAATTGTATTCCGCGAGTACGATCAATGGAGAGCAGCAACGGCATGAAAAGCGTTGACAAAGCAATGAGGGCAATCGAAGTGTACACGCGGATAAATAAACGCTCGCCATCTATTCGGGATGTTGCAAACCTTAGCGGACTAAGCAAGAGTTGGGCGCACGAATGCGTTGTCAGATTGTGGTCTGCCAAGCGGATCAAATACAAACCGAGCGAAAGACGGAGCATCGAGATAAACCCATGACAACTAAGCCCCCACCAAATCAAAACGGTTGGTCGCAATACCAGAAACTCGTTTTGTTTCAACTTGAAACATTGACCGAGCGAGTTGATGACGTTGAAAAGCGATTGAGCAAAATGGATAAACACTTGACTGTGCTTCGTTGGCAAGCCAAGGCAACCGCCGCCGCGTTCGGCGCAGTTGCAGGAATGATACCTTTG